>JGI24699J35502_11134207_pt1 | contig 57914 bp, 54 predicted proteins | sample TergutMp193P4_FD_35502 | JGI IMG/M metagenome (IMG submission 35502)
CGACGAGTCTGACCTCGGCTGCATGTATCCGATCGTTGATGCGCGGTTCAGTGCTGATGTGTCCTCCTTGGATAAAACAATAAGGCTTCCACGCATGGCGGAAGCCTTCCCATGGCGTACGACATCCGTACGTCAGACCTGTCAAGCTGGACCCGATCAGGTGGGAGTTACCTCCACTTGCGCGAGGCGGGTCGAAACCCACCGCAGACAAGTGTAGCAGACAGCAGAAGAGGTACGAAGCACGCCCGTACGTCTCGCCTTCCGGGCGCAATCTGGCACATGCCGGATCTGATACTCTGACAAGCGTCGTCCACAGCGCTACATGGCGAGGAGGGGATCATGAAGCCTGAAACAAAATCAACCAAGTACGAATTGGGCTTCATGGCCCTCTACATCGTGCTCGTGTACGTTCCGTTCGCCTTGGTCATGGCGCTCAGCGGGTACGACGTGGCACGCACGTCACTTTCGGCCCTCGCCTGGCAACATGGCGGCAAGGTGTTCATCATCTTGTACGGAACGCTGACGATCCCCTTCCTCCTGTTCGAAATCGGCTTCTACCTCAGATTCAACCGGAAACGTCGCGACGCCCTCTTGGGCCCCCTCATCGTCGGATGCGTCCTGCTCGGTGTGGGCATGGTTTTCCCCTTCACCGGCGTGGACATGTCCTCGCACGTGCACACTTGGTTCATCCTGACCGGCACCGTCATCGTGATCCTGGCGATCACCGGCATCCTCATCGTCGCGGTCGTCTGGGTCTTCTTCATCGCCGGATCGGTCGCCCTCCTCGAAATAGACGCGAGTCTGATCTTCATGGTCGTTTTGTACCTTGTCAACCGTGCTTCGATCATCGACACCCCCCCCCACAGGCCGCTCGGACAAACCACCCCCGACGACTTAATCCCCTTCTGACCAATCGCCCATCTGCGACGGAACGCCACCCGTACAGCCGACAACGAACAAGGCCGTACCGACGCCGTACCCCTGAAATGTTGGGTTCTGCACGGTTTGAAGGTCTGAAACGTGCAGAACCCAACATTTCAGGCAGATTCCGAGGAACACAAGTTGTTTGAGCCTGGTCAAGGGTGAGCGGGAAGCGGAGGACGTGAGAGAATGAGGGGAAGAAGGGAGAGACATGGCAGCAGATCATTCTTTCGACATTGTCAGCAAGGTCGACCATCAGGAGGTTGACAACGCCATCAACCAGGCGGCCAAGGAGGTCGCACAGCGTTTCGATTTCAAGGACACGGCGACCACAGTCAAGTGGGCCGGGGAGAACATCGAGATCGAGTCCAGCACGGAAGAGCGTGCGAAAGCAGCCCTGGACGTGCTCGAGTCCAAGATGGTACGGCGCGGGGTGAGCCTCAAATCCCTCGACGCGGGCGAGCCGAGGATATCGGGCAAGAGGGCCCACATCACCTGTGTGCTCAAGCATGGGATCTCACAGGAGAACGCCAAGAAGGTCACCAAACTCATCCGCGACGAGGGGCCCAAGTCAGTGAAAACCCAGATCCAGGGCGATGAGGTACGGGTCACCTCCAAGTCCCTCGACGACCTGCAATCGGTCCAAGCCCTTGTCAAAGACGCTGACTACGACTTCGCCGTCCAGTACACGAATTACAGATAATGAAGCTTGTCACATTCAATGTCAATGGGATCCGGGCCGCCGAGCGCCGCGGGTTCCGCTCCTGGCTCGACGCGACCGAGCCCGACGTCCTGGCTCTCCAAGAGGTACGCTGCACACCCGAGCAGATCCCCGTTGGGATCTTCGACGGCTACCATGCGGTGCTGGACGAGGGGAAACTCGCCGGGCGCAACGGCGTGGCGCTGCTGTCCAAAACCGAACCCAGCGATGTGCGGATAGGGCTGATGAACGCCGAGGAGTTCGCAGACGACGGGCGCTACATCGAAGCCGATTATGACATCGACGGGAACAAACTCACGGTTGCCTCCCTGTATCTGCCCAAGGGGGCCGTGCCTGAGGAGTCCGACGCGGCTAAGGCCAAGTTTGAACGCAAGATGAGGTTCTGCCGGCTCCTGGAGGCCCACATGAAAGCCTCGATCCAAAAGGCGGCGAAAGCCGGGAGTTCGTACACTGTGCTCGGTGACTACAACATCGCCCGCACCCCGCAGGACCTTTACAACAACCATTCCAAGAAGCCCTTGGACGGCTACCTGCCCGAGGAACGGGAGTGGTTCACCGAGGCTCTCGACAATCTGGGCGTGGTCGACGTCGTACGCTGCCTGCACGCGGACGACCAGGGACCCTATTCGTGGTGGAGTTGGCGCGGGGGCTCGTGGGACAGAGGGTACGGGTGGCGCATCGACTACCACCTCACAACCCCTGAACTGGCCGGCCGGGCCGTCTTCGGGGACACCGACAGGCCCAAAACCTATGAGTCCCGTGTCTCCGACCATGCCCCCGTGGTCGTGGAATACGAGGGCTGATGGATCCGTGGGTTGTCGTCCGTGACCTCGTGCTCGGAATAGTGACAGGAATCCTTTTCTTCTTCTTTTTCCGTAGGGTCGTACGCCTGTCCAGGTGGTGGGCGATAGGGGTGGCGGGGTTCACAGCCGTGGCGCTGACATCAGGGTTCGTCTTGCCGGCGGCCTGCCGTGCTTATGGGCTGGACCGCGCGCGATGGGTGGTGATGGGAGCTGCGTCGATGATCACCGTCGTGTTCTACTTCTCGATCCTCGCCGTCCTGGTGTGCGTGATGAACCTCGTCTGGTGGGCGTTCACCCGTGACGAGTCGGTGGATCCAGACACCGCGAAACGTGCCCTCATCGATGAGGATTCACCCGGTTCGCGTTCCAACCGCGGATGGGCGGTGAAGGTGTTCACGGCCCTCGCGTTGGCGATCGCCCTTTTGGTCACGGGGTACGGTTATGTGCGGGCGCAATCCCCGCAAATCACAAAGGTCGAATTGTCCTTTACCACTCTGCCCTCGAACTTCGACGGGATGACCATCGCCCTGCTCACCGATCTCCACATCTCCTCGATGACCAGGGCGTCCTTCCTGCCGCTGGTCGTCGACCAGGTCAACGACGCGCACCCCGATCTGGTCGTCATCGCCGGGGACCTCGTCGACGGAACCGTGGCGAATCTGTCGAGCCGGATGTCCGTGCTGAAAGACCTCCAGGCGCCGTACGGGGTGGTCGTCACGCTGGGCAATCACGAGACCTACTGCGGTGCTGAACAATGGTCTGACTATTTCGAATCCCTGGGGTTGAGGGTCCTCACCAACGACGGCGTCTTGTTGAGCCGCGGTTCCCAAACCATCACAGTGCTGGGAGTGGCGGACTTCAAGCAGGACGGCCCGCTGGCCCCCGACCTGAACGCGGCCGTGAACAGCACAGGGTCGTGCGAGGAATCTTTCTGCGTCCTGGCCGCCCATGAACCCAAACAGGTTCTGGCCGAGGACCGTCTCGCCTCCAGGCTCGCCATCGACCTCCAACTGTCGGGCCACACCCATGCCGGTCAACTGTGGCCCCTGGGGTACGTGACCAGGCTGACCCAACCCGCCATCGACGGGGTCCATGTGATCAACCGGGTCACCGTGGTGACCTCCAGTGGGGTGGGCACCTTCCGTCCCCCCGAGCGGGTTGGCGCCGACCCCGAGATCCCGCTGATCACCCTGAGGTCGTCCGGGTGATCAGGCGAAGGCGGCTCGGATCTCGGATTCCGTGACATCCTCCACGCTGGAATGGGTCCACTTCGGGGCATGGTCCTTGTCGACCAGCTGGGCGCGTACTCCCTCGACGAAATCGGGGTACCCGCAAAAGAACGCGCCCAGGCGCAGGTCCTGGGCGAAGACCTCGTCCAGCGTCATGTCGGCTGCACGCCGCAGTGCCACGAGAGTGACGGCAACCGACAACGGGCATCGTGATCGTATGACCCGGGCGGTCTGGAGCGCGATGGGGTTGTCGCTCGACTCGAGCCGGTTCATGATCTGGGCGATCTGGTCCCCGGCGAACACCTCGCCCATCCACGAGTCGTCCCCCGCAGGGGCTGGCCCAGGATCGCCGACTCTCATGTCGGCCAGCCCCGCTCGTACCGCCTGGTCGGCGGTGATGCTCAACCCTGTCAATCCCATATAGGTCCCCAGTTCGCCCGGCGTCCTCGCCAGATGGTACGTCATGCCCACATCGGGCCACAAACCAATGTTCGCCTCCGGCATGGCCATCGCGGTGGTCGGGGTCACCACGCGGTGCGAACCGTGGACGGAAATCCCCATCCCGCCTCCCATGACGATCCCCTGCATTCTGGCGGTGTACGGCTTGGGGAAGGCGGCCACCAACTGGTCCAGCCGGTACTCCCTGGCGAGATATTCCACCGGGTCCCCGCTGGCGTCCACGATCATCTGACGCATCGCTCGTACATCGGCGCCCGCACAAAATCCTCTGCCCGCGCCCTCGACCAGCACCTCGTCCACACTGTCATCGACTGCCCATTCCTCCAGCAGTCGCGTCATGTCATCGATCATCTGGGAATTGAGGGCATTGATCGCCTGTGGGCGGTTGAGAAGGATCCTTCCCGTACGATCCTCGACTCGGGCCTCGATGTCACTCATGTCGTCTCCTCATCCTTCTCGTCTCTTCGATCGGTGTCCTTGCCCCGGATCAACGACCAGAACCGATGGTAGACCACCAGATGCACCAGCCAGGCGACAAGGCACACGATGGCCGCGATAATGGCGAAGAACCCGTTGCGATCCCCCAGATTGATGCCCGCGTAACACAGCATGAGGATCACCACGAGGACGGCGGGCCATGGTATTCCCTTCTTGTTCCTTGCCATGGGCAGCAGGAGGCCTCCCCACAGCAGGTACCACGAATGAAGCGCGGTCGCGCTCAGCGCCAAGGCGATCCACGACCACGACAGGGCTCTCATCGGCCACCCCCACCCGTACCTCACGGTGGCACAGATGATGAAAACAAGGCCTGCCGCGGTCACAATCCTCCCGGTCCACAGCAGCGACACGCTCCCGCCGCTCACCCATTGCACAAGCATGCCCACAAGGTACGACGGGGCGATCGACGGCACAGAACCAGTGGTGGACAAAGCCCCGATCCACCCGAACCCGAGGCCACAGGCGAACGATATCACGACGAACGCGGCCACAGCGATCGCCAGGGCTCCCGCCGCTTTGCCGACTGCTGCCCACATCGCCCTCTTGTCACGCCACGATAGGACAGGACGGATGATCACAGGCAGGAAGATGGCAGCGAATATGGCGGGTTGTTTGATGGAGGCCGCCGCCCCGACCAGCACTGCCGCGATGGGCCAGAATCGCGGGGTGGTGGCCACCCACAACCCGAGCACCACCAGGCCCATCATCCAGGCGTCGTTGTGCCCACCGCCCACGTAATCGATCACCAGCAATGGATTGAGACAGGCGAACCATGCCAGCGCGTGACGATCCGCCCCCAGCCGGTCAGCGATGATGGGCAGAAAATGCACAATGCATGCAACGCCGATCAGGGCGGGGATTCTCATCAGGTACGCGGCCAGCCACGGATGCCCGCCTGAGGTGATGGCGACCAGGTGGGAGATCTGGAGGGCCAGCGGTCCGTACGGCGCCGCGGTGTAGCGCCACACCCACGGAGCGTAGTCGGAGAAGGGGCCGGGGACGAGTGTGGGGCCCCCGTCGTACGGATTCTGCCCCTGGTGGATCATCCACCCCTGAGCCCCGTAGGAGTACACGTCATGGCTGAAGATGGGCGGGGAGACGAGGAAGGGCAGCGACCACAGCGCGACGATGATCGAGGCCCGCAAAGTGTCGTACTTGGTGTGTCTGAGCCTGAACCAGGAATCGACAAGCAGAAAAACTCCCGAAATGGTCAGCACCGTGCCGAAGATCCGTCCGAACTGTCCGGCGAGGTTCGCCTGGCGCAGCACGGGCCACATCGGCGACGCCTGGGGCAGATAGGCCGGTGTCAGTGACCCGACTGCGATGATGGCCGTGCCGATCAAACCCACTTTGACAGGCATCTGGGCCCACGCAGTCCTCACTTCAGCCCACAGGCGGGTACGCGCAACCAGTTCAGACATCGTGGATCAAGCTTAACCCGATCGGTGCCTGCCGCGCATTCACGGCATCGATACCGAATTGTTACCGTATCGGTATGGTTTTCGCTTCCCAGATGCCCAGATGTCTTGAAATGGGCTGATAGTCTTGACTGCTGGACGCTCTCCCATGAAAGGCATCATGACAGATTCCCATCCTCCCCACCGCACCCTCCCGCCATGGATGGCCAGGATCTGGAACTCGCTGACTCTGCCCACCCATCTGCACGCCCTCGGCTGGTGGCTGGGGACACGGGCATTCATTTTCGTGCTGTGGGCGAGCTTCTCCTTCCACACACAAAGCGACGTGGTTTATTATTTCCAGTCGATCCAGAAACTCTTCCACGGCGTGCCGCCCTCCCACGTGCTCGTCGAGTACCCCACTCCCCTGATCTGGTTGTTGTCCATCCCCTATATCGTGGGGTTCGGCACCCGGATGGGTTACATCATCGTTTTCATCACCTTTTTCGTCGCCGCCGACGCCCTCCTGGGGTACGTGCTGTGGCGCAGCGCCCGCCAGTACGGCACCAACCCGCGCCCGGCTGCCGCGTTCTGGATCTGGTTCGTCATGGCCACCGGGCCGATCATCTACATGCGCCTGGACTTCCTCACCGCCGCTCTCAGCGCCGCCGGACTGATCGCCATCGTCCGTTCCCACCGTTTCACCTCAGGGGCCATGATAGGGATCGGCGCCGCGATCAAACTGTGGCCCGCACTGCTGTGGCCCACGACGATGGTGGACAAGAAGGCTGTACGCTCCGGGTCCGCCGGATTCTTCGGCGTGGGGGCTTTCCTGGCCCTCGCCTCCATCCTCTACGCGGGATGGGACCGGCTTTTCTCCCCTCTGACCTGGCAATCGGACCGCGGACTCCAAATCGAGTCGGTGTACGCCACACCTGTGATGATCGCCCGGCTTTTCAGCCCCAAAACCTGGACCGTGTACGTCTCCAAGTACCAGGCGTACGAGATCGCCGGGCCGGGCACCATCTTCTTGACCAATGTCGCCACCGTCGCCACGATTCTGGGCGGGGTCACAATGGTCGTGTTGTACATCGGGTGGCTTCTGCGCAAGGACCGTACCCCCATCGAGGCCGGCACCCTGATGATCATCGCCACCTTGATCATGATCATCACCAACAAGACCTTCTCCCCCCAGTACATGATCTGGCTGGGCGGGCCCGTGGCGGCACTGCTGACAATCTCTGCCCGCCACCCGGAACTGCTGCCCAACCAGGGACACCTGTTCTCCTGGATCTCCCGGCCCACGCACCTGAAACAGGACCAACATCTCGTGGGACCCCTGACTCTGGCCCGCCACATAGCGATATGGACCCTGGCGTTGACCCTTCTCACCCAGGCGATCTATCCCGTCCTGTACAACTACATCACGAATGTGAGATGGGTCAGCCCACTGGCATTGTTGGTGTTGGCTGTGCGTAACTTCGGCCTGGCGTACTTCTCCGTACGCCTGGTGGTCCTGGCTTTCCGCTCCATCGCCTTCAAGCGGGCGACCGCCTGACTTCAGGCCGCTTGGGCCAGTTGAGCCTTCGGGATGAGTTCGACCGGCCCGGTTCCGCGGATGGCGTCCGCGTCCACGACGACCTGGGCGATCTCAGAGCGGCTGGGGACCTCGAACATCACATCGAGGAGGGTCTCCTCCACGATCGCTCTCAGCCCGCGCGCTCCCGTGCCCCTTTCCAGGGCCAGGTCAGCGATCGCGCCCACTGCGTCGTCGGTGAACTCCAAATCCACCCCGTCCAGTTCGAAGAGTTTGCGGAACTGCTTGAGGAGCGCGTTCTTGGGCTCGACCAGGATCCTGATCAGGGCTTCGCGGTCCAACCCCTCCACAGCGGCGATCATCGGAAGGCGCCCGATGAATTCGGGGATCAGGCCGTACTTGTGCAGATCCTCGGGACGCACATGCTGGAAGAGTTCGTCTTTACCCACACCGGTCGAGATTTGTTCGGTGGTGAATCCGAGAGGATGCTTGCCCAGCCGGGTGGCGACGATCTCCTCCAAACCGGAGAAAGCCCCGCCGACAATGAACAATATATTGCTCGTGTTGACCTGGATGTAGTCCTGGTGGGGGTGTTTGCGCCCTCCCTGAGGAGGCACGGAGGCCACCGTCCCCTCCAGAATCTTCAACAGGGCTTGTTGGACCCCTTCCCCGGACACGTCGCGGGTCAGGGATGGGTTCTCCGCCTTGCGGGCCACCTTGTCGATCTCGTCGATGTAGATGATGCCCGTCTCGGCTTTCTTCACGTCGTAGTCGGCGGCCTGGAGGAGCTTGAGGAGGATGTTCTCCACATCTTCCCCGACGTAACCGGCTTCGGTCAGCGCGGTCGCGTCCGCCATGGCGAAAGGCACGTTCAACATTCTGGCCAGGGTTTGGGCGAGGTAGGTCTTCCCGCATCCCGTCGGACCCATGAGAAGGATGTTCGACTTGGCCAGTTCGACCTTCTCCTCCCCCGACGCGGCGGGCTTGGGATCGAGGTTGACCCTCTTGTAGTGGTTGTACACCGCCACAGACAATGCTTTTTTGGCAAAGTCCTGGCCGATGACGTACTCGTCGAGGAAGGTACGGATCTGCTCGGGTTTGGGCAGGGAATCGGTGAGATTGACCTCGCCGATCCCGCTCAGCTCCTCGTCGATGATCTCGTTGCACAAGTCGATGCACTCGTCGCAGATGTACACCCCGGGGCCCGCGATGAGTTTGCGCACCTGTTTCTGGCTCTTCCCGCAGAAAGAGCACTTCAACAGTTCACTGGATTCGCCTAGTCGGGGCATCGCGTTCCTCCTCAGTTCCCGGTCAGAATCTCATCGATGATGCCATAATCTTTGGCCTCTTCAGCCGTGAGGTACTTGTCTCGTTCCACATCGTGGGAGACTTTCTCCACCGGTTGGCCCGTGTCGGTGGCCAGCATGTTCTCCATCAGGGCCCGGATTCTCAAGATCTCCTTTGCCTGGATCTCCAGATCGGAGGACTGTCCATAGGACCCCTCGCCGGAGATGGCGGGCTGATGGATGAGGATGCGGGAATTGGGCAGCGCCAGACGCTTGCCTTTCGTACCCGAGGCCAGCAGCACAGCAGCGGCTGAGGCGGCCTGGCCCAGGCACACCGTCTGGATGTCTGGCTTGACGAAACGCATCGTGTCATAAATGGCTGTCAGGGCCGTGAAAGATCCGCCCGGGGAGTTGATGTAGATGCTGATCTGGCGCTCAGCGTCCATCGACTGCAGACACAGCAATTGGGCCATGACCGCGTTGGCGATGTCGTCGGTGATGGGAGTGCCGAGGAAGATGATCCTCTCCTCGAACAGTTTGGTGTACGGATCGACGCGGCGCACGCCGTAGGATGTGCGCTCCTCCCACTGGGGGATGTAGTAGTCGGCCGAAGGGGTGAAAGAGGCGGCGCCTCCTGGTAGATCATAGATGGTCATGGGTGTTCCTTCAGCTGTTGGGTGAGTCGGTGATGATCTGGCTGGCCCGTTCAAAGACATGGTCGATGAATCCGTACGCCAGCGCCTCGTCGGCGGTGAACCAGCGGTCACGGTCGGAATCGGCTTCGATCTGTTCCACGGTCTGGCCGGTGTGCTGGGCGATGAGCCCGCTCATCGTCTTCTTGATGTGCAGCGACTGCTCGGCTTGGATCTTGATGTCCGAGGCTGTGCCGCCGAGCCCGCCCGAGGGCTGGTGCATCATGATCCGGCTGTGCGGCAGCGCGTACCTCTTCCCCTTCGCCCCTGCGGAGAGCAGGAATTGGCCCATGGACGCCGCCAGCCCGATGGCGACGGTGGCCACGTCGTTGGAGATCCATTGCATCGTGTCGAAGATGGCCATCCCGGAGTCCACCGACCCGCCGGGAGAATTGATGTATAGGTAAATGTCCTTGTCAGGATCCTCGGCGTTCAGCAGGAGCATCTGGGCGCAGATGGCGTTGGCGTTCTCATCGCGGACCTCCGAGCCGAGAAAGACGATACGGTTGGTCAGCAGTGCTTGGTACACCGAGTCGTTCATGGAGCCCGACCCGGTCGGGACTGCCAGACGAGGTAAAGTTTTTTCGTTCACGAATGGGTAGGTTACCCAAAACCTCGGACAAATCCAGGCCGTCTGACGTCGTGTTCGCTCTCAGCACAGAGTTTCGCTGAAATTTCTCCGCTTCGCCCGCGCGATTCCACGAATTCTCGAGCAATCCTTGAGACTCGACAGATCCGGGCCGGATCACTCCTCTTCCACGACAACCGGCGTCGTCGGAGCGAGCAGCGCCGACACGTCGACCGTGTTCCCGTCGGTGTCTGTGATGGTGGCCTGGGCCACGATGGCGTCCAGCGCCTTGGACTGGCGGATCTGGGACATCCACTCAGCCAGATGGCCGTGGGCCTGCATGTGCTGGATCTCCTGCTCCGGGGTCGTGCCGTCCTCCCGGGCCTTTTGGATGACAAAACTCGTCAGGTCCTGCTGGCTCACTGAGATATTCATGTCCTCCGCCACACGTCCGAGCAGGATTTCGGTGCGTACTCCCTTTTGAACCGAGGTACGGATGCTGTCCTCGAAATCCTGCGGCGTGGAGATTTCAGGATCCTCGATCTTCTCGATGTACTCTTCCAGGCTCACCCCGCCAGACTTGAGCTGGTCGGTGATCTGGGCCACACGGGAGCGTACCTCCTCTTCCACGAAATCGGCGGGAAGTTCGAAGTCGACGTCCTCCACCATCGCGTCCATCACTTTGGAGCGTGCCGAGGCGAGCTGGTCGAGCGCCTCGGTTCGTGCCACGTAGGTTCTCAGGTCGTCCCTCATCTCGGCGACGGTGTCGAATTGGGACACCATCTGGGCGAACTCGTCGTCGACCTCAGGAAGGGTACGCTCCGCCACATTCGTGACGGTGACGGTCACGTCCGCCAATTCTCCGGCATGGTCGCCGGCCAGGGTGGACTCGAATGTACGCTCATCCCCGGCCACACATCCGGTGACCGCCTCGTCCAGGCCCTCCAGCATCTCGCCGGAACCGATGATGTACGGCACCTGTTCGGCTGCGGCGTCGGGCAGGAGTTCCCCGTTCTGGGAGGCAACAAGGTTGATGTGGACCTGGTCTCCCGGCGCTGCGGGCCGGTCCACGTCACTGACCTGGGCGAATCGTTCGCGCAGAATGTCGATCCTCTCATCGACGGCCTGGTCCAGATCCTCCAACGGGTCCACGGTCACCGAGATCTCCGAGAAGTCAGGCATCTCGAAGTCGGCCACGATGTCAACCTCGGCGGTGATCTCGACGGGGGCGTCCGGCTCCATTTTGGTCAGGTCGACGTCGGGACGCCCGAGCGGGGTGAGCCCGTGTTCCTCCAGGGCCGAGGCGTAGATGTCCGGCAACATGGCGTTGACAGCTTCCGACAAGACGACCCCGTGCCCGAGGCGTGCGTCGATCAGCTGGTCGGGGACGTGGCCTTTTCGGAAGCCCGGGATCGACACCTGCTTGGCCAAATCGCGGTAGGCCCTGCGAATGGCCGGGGCGAGATCTGAGGGGGAAACCTCGATGGTGATCTTGGCGCGTGTGGGACTGAGCTTTTCGACTGTGCTGGACAAGGCGACTCCTGGACTAAAAAACGGACGGCAATCGAGGTAATCTTAGCCTAAGTTCAGCACTGCCTGCTTGGCGTCTCCCACCACGTTTTGGATGAGTCTGATCCCCATCAGATCCAAAGTGTGGGCCATGGGAGGGCCCGCATGGCCTGTGATGACAGCTTCGACGTGGTGTTGCTTCATGAAAGACACGATCGCGCCATGATGGGATCCGTGTGAGGGCTGGCCGTTTCTTCCGACCGTCATCTGGTCGTGGCTGACATCCCACCCGACGTCGAATTCCTCCCATGAAAGGATCTGAGAATCCTCCACTGTGGCAATGGCAATGGTTTTCGCCCGTCCCAGTCCTGATCCCACCAGGGATCCGGAGACGTTGACAGCAATGATCATGGGAACCATTGTGCCACCCTCAGGCGGCCTGCGCCTGATCCCACATCGTCCTCATCGATTCCAGTCCCGTACGTTCCAGATAGCGTACCTTGGCCACTGACAATCCCAATTCGTCGGCGATGTCCTTGCGGGTACGGGGCGCACCGTCCAGCCCGTTCCTCATCCTCAGCACCTCTCGCTGGGGTCTGGGGATCAGCTGGAGGACCTGGGCGAGCCCCTCGCTGGTGACAGACGCCTCGCACTCCTGGATGGGCGCGGGATCTTCCTGGTCCAACTGGTCGGTGAGCACCCATCCCTGCGGCCCGATCCGGCGCACAGCTGCCCGTACCCACATCCCGGCGTACGGGCCGAAAGGACCCTTGCGCCAGTCGTAACTCATCACGGCCTGCTGGATGGCCACGCATCCTTCCTGGAACAGGTCGGCGTACGGTGCCCGCCGCCGTCTGGCCGTCTCCGAGGCGATCACCCTGACCAGTCCCAGGTGTGTCAGGACGAGCTCGTCGCGGGCGAGGCGTCCCTCCTCGGCGAGTGTCCGCAATTCCTCATCGCTGGCCTGCGGGTGGTCCCCCGATTCGAGGACCTCCTGGGCGAAAAGGCCCGCCTCGATCCTTTTGGCCAGTCGGATCTCATCTGCTTGTTGAATGCTCATACTGATAACTGTGGTCGATTTGGCACCTGTTTTGTGCTCCATGCACAGAAAATCTGGGACACCACCTGGACAACACAAGAACTCCGGCTGACCTCACATCATGCTATCTTTTATTAACCTTGGACGGTCCTGCCTTTTTGTCACAGGCAGGCGGTAGTCTATTTCCATGGCTGGATTGATCAACCCCGATGATCTCGACGAGGTGCGCTCGCGTGCCCGGATCGATGACGTCGTCTCCAGCTATGTCACTCTCAAACCTGCCGGAGCGGGCACATTGAAGGGATTGTGCCCCTTCCACGACGAGAAGACGCCAAGCTTCCAGGTCACCCCCGCGCGCGGACTTTATTATTGTTTCGGCTGCGGAAAAGGCGGTGACACAGTCAATTTCGTCCAAGAAATCAACAATTTGTCCTTCCGAGAGGCTGTGGAATTCCTCGCCGACAAGTACGGGGTCCATCTGCGCTACACCGACGAGGCCAAACCGAGCGGCGTCTCACGGGTACGACTGCTGGAGGCGAACGCCGCAGCGGCTGAGTATTTCATCTCCTGCCTGGCCTCTCCCCAGGGCCTTCCCGGACGCGAGTTCCTCGCCGGACGGGGATTCCCCCCCGAGGCGGTGGCGAAATTCGGCGTCGGATTCGCGCCGCGCGGGGGCAGAGACCTGGCCAACTTCTTGCGCTCCAAGGGGTTCCGCGACGATGAGCTGGGCGACGCCGGATTGATACGCCACGGCGGCTGGGACTATTTCCAGGGCCGGCTCGTGTGGCCCATCCGTGACGCCGGCAAAGCCGTCCTGGGGTTCGGGGCGCGCAAGCTCTTCGACAACGACCGCATGCCCGGCAAGTACATCAACACCCCGGAGACGCCGGTCTACAAGAAGTCTCACGTGTTGTACGGTCTGGATCTTGCCCGTACCGAGATCGGGGCACAGTCGCAGGCGGTCGTGGTGGAGGGGTACACCGATGTCATGGCGTGCCACCTGGCCGGTGTCACAACAGCGGTTGCCTCCTGCGGAACCGCTTTCGGGGCCGACCACGCCAAAATCATCCAACGGCTCATGGGAGACAATGCCTCCTCGGGGGAAGTCATCTTCACATTCGACGGCGACGAGGCTGGGCGCAACGCCGCCCTGAAAGTGTTCAAAGAAGACGCATTGTTCACTGCCTCTACGTGGGCGGCCATCGAGCCCACGGGTCTGGATCCGTGCGACCTTCGTCTCCAGAGGGGCGACCAGGCCGTGCGCGACCTCATCGCCAACCGCGTCCCGCTGTACCGTTTCGTGATGGACAACATCCTGTCCCGCTACGATCTGAACCATCCCGACGCCCAGTTGAAGGCGGTACGGGAGGCTGCCCCGCTGGTGCGTTCCATCAGGGACCAGTCCCAGGTGGACACCTACATCAACGACCTCGCCTTCCATGTCGGCCTCGACCCGGCGATCGTGCGCCGGGAAGTCTTCGCCGCCCGTACGAAACGTCCCGACGCCCCGACTGGCCAGGGGGACGCCGCCCCGCCCAGGGCCAACCTGCCCGCCCCTGGGGACCGGACGCTGTTGGCAGAGAGAGACACGCTCAAACTGATCCTCCAGGCACCCTCCCTGTTCGAGGGCGATGACCAGTGGTACGGCCTTTCAGAGCGGGACTTCACCCATCCGGCGTACCGGGCACTGTTCCGCACGATCGCGTCCCTGGGCGCCGACCAGTCCCACTGGCCCAGTTCGGTCATCGACCGCCTCACCCACGACGACCTCAAGGACCTCGCCCTCCAGCTCAGCGTCGAACCGCCCCTGACAGAGTTGACGCCCCGCCACGCCCTGGAGTACGCGGCGAAACTGAAACTGCTCACCGTCGACCGGGACCTGACCCAGTTGAAAACCACAATGAACCGGACCAACCCCGTCACCGACCAGGACGCCTACCAGGACATGTTCCGCACAATGATCGACCTTGAAGTGCGCCGCAAGGAACTGATCCATCTCTCCACCGGGGAATGACACAGCAGGAATCAGCGGATCCGGGCTCAGATTCCCCGGCCGAGTCCAGCGGGGATCCGGCTGAGGTCATAGCCCAACAATGATTCTGCCTGTTCGAACGCGAACCTGTCTGTCATCCCGGCCACATACGCCACAGCCCTCCACGTGTCAGGATCAGCCACGTCATCGGGCACGGCCTGTTCATGCGGGATCTCACGGGGGTGGGCGATGAAATAATCGACCAACCCTCGCAGCACCTCGATGACTCCGTCAGCCTGGGCCACCGACTCGGGTCGCATATAGATCCGCTCATAGTTGAACTGCCGCAACTGGGCGAGAGCGTCGGCGGTTTCCGGGTCCATGCTCACCACGGACCGGTTCACCGTCGATGTGATCACTGCCGTAATGAACGTTCTCAATTGCTGGGAACGTTTCCTTCCCGCCACACGGACCACATCGGCGGGAAGATCGCCAATCGACACGATTCCCGCATGCATCGCGTCCTCCAGATCATGGGCGCAGTAGGCGATGCGGTCGGCCCACGAGACGATCTCCCCCTCGATGGTTGACGGGGCCGGTTGGGACCACGAGTGGTTCCGGATCCCGTCCAGGGTCTGGGAGCACAGGTTGAGACTGCGCAACGCCACGTCGGCGCCCCATGGACCATGGTGGTACCCGCCTGGGATGTACGGGGCGAAAGCGTCCTCGGACGCATGCCCGCCCGGTCCGTGCCCACAGTCGTGGCCCAGGGCGATGGCGTCGGCCAGGGTCGGGTTCGCCCCCAGCCCCCGGGCGATGGCAGTGGCGACCTGTGCGACCTCGAGAGCATGGGTGAGCCGTGTGCGCTGGTGGTCCCGGGGATAGACGACAACTTGTGTTTTTCCTGCCAATCGCCGGAAAGCCGGCGAGTGGACGATCCTGTCCCGGTCCCGCTCGAAACAGGTACGGAACTCGTCTGGTTCTTCCTTCCTGGCCCGCGTTCCGGCGCCTTCGGCCAGACAGGCCCCCGGGCTCAATGTCTCCTCCTCGATCCTCTCGCGGATCTCGCGCACTTGAGGCTGATCGACATGGATCTGGGCACGGGTGTCCTCGTGGGCCACCACACCATGGGAGGCCCAGTGGCCCTCCATGGTCGACGCCCAGATGCGTGAACGGTTTGTCATCTCCATGAAGACGAGTATCCCCCACACCTCGGACAAATTCCACACGCTGGCCAAACGCGCGACGCAAAGGGTGTAGATGATAGACTTCTTGGCATTCAATTCAGGACAAAGGAGACCCTGTGACACAGCCCCCGTATAATCCGCTGGACCCGATGACGCCCCCGCCTTCCCCGCAGGTGCCACCCACCCCAGACGCAACCCCTGTTCCGCCCACGCCGAACACGGCATCCGTACCACCTGCTCCACAGCAGCCGTACCAGGGCGCCGGGTACCCACCTCAAGCCCCTCAGGCCCCGCAGGCTCCGTACCCGCCGCAACAGCCGCAACAACCGTCCTACGTCGCCCCAGCAGCGCCAGCCCCGAAGAAAAAGAGGACGGGACTGGTGGTGGCTATCATCATTGTCGCAGTCGCACTCGTGGGCACCGGGGTGTTCTTCGGGTACCGATCGGTGGTCGGCAACAGGCTCACCCCGTACTGCAAAGCTTTTGCCAGCGTCGGCGATCAGATGGACGACCTCGAATCCCAGATGAATGACGCGACCAGCGACGAGGACATGGATCAGATGGGCGAGATCATGGGTGAGATGATCGACCTGTTCGACCAACTTCGCAACGCCTCTCCCCCGGACACAGTCTCCCCCTCTTTGGACACGGTCTATGACTACCTGACCCACATCAAGGAGGCCATCGACTCCGGGGACATGAGCGGATATATCGACTACGTGAGCCAACATGATCCCGATGAATTCATGACGGCGGCCACAACTGTGGATACCGAATCCCTGGCGTACTGCAACGGCTGACGTCACAACCGATCCTCAGCCGCCCTGGGCGTCGTGATCGTCGATGTCGGCGTCCAGGGCACGGCTGGTCAGCCACCCGTACGGCATGGTGACCTTGGTGCGGGGTGAGCCTTGTCGCCCACGCGGCGCATGCAGTTCATGCCTCGGGAAAGGTTCGTGCGGATCGATTCGTGACAACAGGTCGTCGAGTTGGTCCAGTGAGGCGACCACCCCGAGTTCCTGCCTCAATTCTCCACCCAGGGAAAAGCCCTTGAAGTACCAGGCCATGTGTTTACGCAGGTCAGACAGGCCATGGCGTTCATCGCCGAAATGTTCGACCAACAACTCGGCATGCCGCCGCACCATCTGGACGACCTCCCCTGAGGTTGGCAGAGTCGTCGTCGAAGCCTGACCGGACACCATGGCCTGGGCCAGGTCGCGGAAGATCCATGGCCGTCCCAGCGCTCCGCGACCGATGCTGACCCCGGCGCATCCGGTCTGGTCCCTCATCGCCAATGCGTCGGCGGCCTCCCAGATGTCGCCGTTGCCGATCACAGGGATGTTCACGGCCTGGGCCAGTTGGGCGATGGCCTCCCATCGCGCCTTTCCGGAGTAGGCCTGCTCGACGGTACGGGCGTGGAGCGTGACGGCTGAAATCCCCGACTCCTCGGCGATCCGGCCAGCGTCCATCATTGTCACATGGGCATCGTCGATGCCGATCCGCGTCTTGATCGTCACGGGCACATGATAGGGAGCCGCCGCCCCAACCGCCGAGGCCAGGATCTGGGCGAACCTGTCGAGTTTCCAGGGCAGGACTCCCCCGCCCCCCTTGCGGGTGACCTTGGGCACCGGGCACCCGAAATTGAGATCGATGTGCCCCACCCCGCGTTCCCCGCAGGCGATGGCGATGGCCCGGGAGATGACATCGGGGTCTGTGCCGTACAACTGGACGGAGAAGACCTTGTCCCCGGGGTCGAGGGCCATCATGGCGAAGGTTTTATTGATCCTTTCCGCAATGCCTCGCGCCGTGATCATCTCACAGGTGAAGACTCCCGCGGGACGAACCTGGACGCCAGATTCCGCCTGTTCGCGGCACAATTGTCGGTACGCCGGATTCGTGACTCCGGCCATGGGCGCCAGGAACACCGGAACAGGCAGATCGAGGTCGCCCAGTCTCAGTGGAGCGTGGTACGCCACCTTCCTAGCACCCGGCCAAGCGCTCAGACAAGTAAGCTTGTACTTTGTCCAGGCTCACCCTGTCCTGGGTCATGGTGTCGCGTTCGCGGATGGTGACCGCCTGGTCGTCCAGGGTGTCGAAGTCGACTGTCACGCAGAAGGGGGTGCCGATCTCGTCCTGGCGGCGATAGCGCCGTCCGATGGCCTGGGCGTCGTCGAAGTCCACGTTCCAGCACTTGCGCAGCTGATGGGCCAGATCGCGTGCCTTCGGGGACAGATCCTCGTGACGCGACAGCGGCAGGACGGCAGCCTTGACCGGGGCGATCCTGGGGTCGAGGCGCAGGACGGTACGTTTGTCCACCCCGCCCTTGGTGTTGGGGGCCTCGTCCTCGGTGTAGGACTCCACCAGGAAGGCCATCAGGGAGCGGGTCAGCCCCGCCGCCGGTTCGATGACGTACGGGATGTAGCGCTCGTTCGTGACGGGATCGCGGTAGGAGAGGTCCTGCCCGGAATGCTCGCTGTGGGTCGTCAGGTCGAAATTTGTACGGTTGGCGATCCCCTCCAGCTCGCCCCAGTCCGAACCCTGGAAACCGAAGCGGTACTCGATGTCGACGGTACGTTTCGAGTAGTGGGAGAGCTTTTCCTTGGGATGTTCGAAATGACGCAGATTGTCACGGGAGATGCCCAGGTCGACGTACCACGCCGTGCGCTCGTCGATCCAGTACTGGTGCCATTGTTCGTCCTCGCCGGGATGGACGAAGAACTCCATCTCCATCTGTTCGAACTCGCGGGTACGGAAGATGAAGTTGCCGGGCGTGATCTCGTTGCGGAAGGACTTGCCCGTCTGCCCGATGCCGAAGGGGGGCTTCATCCGCTGGGTCTGGACGACGTTGGCGAAGTTGATGAAGATGCCCTGCGCGGTCTCGGGACGCAGGTAGTGCAGCCCGGACTCGTCCTCGACCGGGCCGAGGTAGGTTTTGAGCATCATGTTGAAGTCTTTGGGCGCTGTCCATTGTCCCTTGGTGCCGCAATTGGGGCAGGGCACCTCAGCCAAATCGGCGTGCTCACGGTGCTTACGGAACTCGAACTCCTCCTGGAGGGTGTCGGCGCGGAAACGCTTGTGGCAGTTCAGGCACTCGGTCAGGGGATCGTTGAACACCCCGACGTGGCCCGAGGCGACCCACACCATCCTCGGCAGGATCACAGAGGAGTCCAGTCCCACGACGTCATCACGCGACGTCACCACAGAGCGCCACCATTGCTTCTTAATGTTCTCCTTCAGCTCGACCCCGAGCGGACCATAGTCCCACGCGGCCCTCGTACCGCCATAGATCTCCCCACAAGGGTAAACGAATCCCCGTCTCTTTGCTAGATTAATGACGTTGTCGAGTGCATTGGCCATCATCTGTCCTTTCCCAAATGCCGACATCCCCGGATGGCATGTCAACCATCAAGAGTACGACGCCCCCGCCGGACAGGGCAACTGATATCCACGCTGATCGGGCTTCCCCCGCTGCTGTGGCATGGATTTTTGATCATTATGTGACAAGCATCGCGCTAGTTTGATTTTTGGAGTGTTATCAGCAAGAATTCATAATATCTACATAGAGAGGGGGGACCGGCGAAATACGCTGGGCTATCTCTATAGAAGGGAAAATGATGTTCGCATCATCAGTACGAAAGATAGGTTTTGCAGGCATCGCCGCTACTCTGCTCCTGGCCGGATTGGCGATATCCTCACCGATCTCACAGGCGGCGGGCACGGGTGCGCCGATCACATTGCTCCAATCCCCAGCCCTGGGCTCGCTGTCGAGCCTCGGCGGGGTGTCAGGCTACATCGATTCCCAGTCTGACGGCAATGTCAATGGCTGGCTATCTGGTCAGGGGATCGATCCGAGCGCCGCGGGACCCATCACAGACACGGCGATTCCTGACCAGGCTCAGGGGAAAGTGACAGTGAACGGGTCTTCGGCCAGCCTCTCCGCGGACGCGACCGGGGTGAACGTGGGGTACCTCGTCGGGGATGCCATGGGTTCGGAGAACCTCTCCACGTCCTTGTCCAATCTGGTGGTGGCCCCCGGCCACACCGGCGATGCGTACCAGATGACCACCGACGAGTATTTGGCCTGGATGAACGGTACGACGTGGCAGGGCCACTATTCCATGGGCCTCACCAATTTCAACTTCACCGTGTCATGGTCGATGAGCGGTATGTCGGCGACCCCGAGTCCCGACAATGAAATCAACAGAGCTTTGCTCACGCTGTTCCTCAACTACGCCAATAACACATTGGCCTCTCCCAGCACCATCCCGCTGTCCTCGATCGTGGAGGCCACTCCCGGTTATCAATTGCAACAAAGCTTTGACACGCCCTATTCTTTCGCGTACGCCGTCAACCAGGCGCTGACGCCGGGCGGTACCGTGAGCGTGGACCCGTCCCAGGTCATATCACAGTCGTGGCTGGATGGTCTCAACACCAGTGATCAGACCTCCGGGGTGCTCACAGGCATTCCTCTTTCGGCATGGATGTCTGATCCCATGATCCAGTCACTATCCCAAGTGGATGGATTGTCTGACATATCAGGCTCGACGACGACTGCCGCCCTGATGTCCATGATCGTGGCCAACCTCACACTCCAGGGCGAATTCAACGACTGGGCGTCAGACCTTGTCATCTCCCAGGTTCAGGCCATCTTCCCCGCTGTCAACAGTGCCGGATCGGGATTCACCCTGGATCCGTTGAGCGCTGCGGCTCAGGCCAAGATCCAACAAAACACCCCAACAGTCATGTCCATGTTCATCGATGATGGCTTCGCCGACGTGATCTCCCAGGGCGTCTCCGCTTCGGTGAATGTCAACGCCACGCTGGATCCTGGCACTGTGACCCACCTCACCCCCACGGGAGTGACTGCCGCACCGCCGGTCGAGGTCAACACCGATGCCTCGACGCTGAGTCTGTCCGAGCCGGCGTTCAACATCAATCCACTGGCGTCGTGCTCCGGCCAGCCTGGCGTGACCCCCTCGTCAATCACCGCGGCAGCAACCGTCATTGACACAACCGGAGCTCCGGTCTCCGGCGCCACGGTGACATTCGGAGTCGGCGCCCCACTGGTCCTCACCAACCCGGTTGCGACCACCAACCAAGACGGGGTCGCAACGATGGTGATCCCGGCGCCCACACAATCTGTGGGGCCCGGGACCGTACAGGTGAGCGCGCATGTCGGGTTCGGCTCGGGAGCCGATCTGACTCCCGCCTCATTGACGATCACCCCCGCGTACACCGTCTCACCGGCTCCGGCGGTTTTCACTGTCGTACCGACCGGGGATTCCCCCGTCGTCGCCAATGGTGAGGATTCCTACACCGCGCAGGTTTCTTTCAAAGACATCTGCGGGGCTGCCCAAGCAGGCACTCACGTCACTTTCTCCGTCACGGGTTCGGCGCAATTGTCCCAAACCTCGGCGGTCTCCGGTGAGGACGGCGTGGCCCGTGTGACACTGACTGACACAATTCCCGAACAGGTCACCGTGACAGCCTCCTCTCCCGACGGTCAGGTAGATGATCCGGCTCCCAGCGAACAAATTGGGGATCCGGTGATTGTGGAATTCGCTCCCGCGGGATGTTCAGATCCGCAGTGCCTGGCGTCGCCGACACCCTCGGAATCCCCCAGTGAGACGGACGAACCCACGGATCATCCCACGGACGAACCAATCGACAATCCCACTGATGAGCCCACGGACAACCCCACCGACGAACCCACGGACAACCCCACCGACGAACCCACGGACACTACGACGGACGAACCAATTGACAACCCGACCGACGAACCGACAGACAACCCGACCCCGTGCACAGACGACCTGTGTGTTGCCCCCGCCCCGGTTGGCGGCACCCTGACCGTGGATCCGATTCTGATGACCAGCGGGGCAACCACAACAGCCACAGCCACGGTTGTGGACGCCCACGGACAGCCAGTCCCCAACGTCGCGGTGCGGTTCAGGATCGGCGGCAACGCCCAATTCGTCGGTGATTCCGATGCTCCGGACACGGACGCCAACGGGCAGACAACCGTGACGCTGACGACCGATTCCCAGGATTGCACCAATCAGGGATTCGATGTCTATGCGTCCATCACGGTGTCGGACCAGGTGATAGCGTTGAGCGGCTCCCCCGCCCACGCCATCGTGATCCCCTCCCCAGACGTATGCGGAACAACCCCTGTGGCCCTTGCGGTGTCGATGGCCAATGCTTCGTTCATCACAGGAGAGGCGACCCCGGGGGTGAGCGTTTCAGTCGTCACCTCCGCTGGTACCGCTCTGGGCACGGCTGGCGCTGACCCGACCGGGTACTGGTACATGCCAACCCCGGCGGGGACCCCGTCCCAGCAGATCACAGCCACAGTTGTGAATTCCTCGGGCACAACCCTTTCATCGATCACCGCGTGGCTGGACACCGACGCCCCCGCACCGGCCCGCATCGACCAGGCGAACACCCACCAGGTGGCAGGCAATGTGGGAGCCGTCGAAGCCCAGGCCACGCTGACAATCGTCTTCCCTGATCAGACGATGATGAGCATTCTGGCCAACGCAGACGGGTCGTACGTCGCCACAACCCCGCCGGACATGCCCGAGGGCCAGGTCACCGTGACCGTGACCGACACCGCAGGCAACTCGTCTGCTCCAACGACCGTGAATCTCATCGCCTACGTGGAACCGGCGAGCACAATCACAGTCAGCGTCAAATCAGCACGAGTCGAGGTGACAGGCCAGCAAACTGTGACCGGAACCGGTTTCAGATACCATGAAAAAGTCACAGCACAATTGTGCTCGACAACCTGCACCACAGTCGCAACAGGCTACGCCGGGCTGACCGGTAAAGTCACACTCACTTTCACCGTTCCCAGCAAAACCGCGTTGGGCGCGTACACAGTGACATTGACTGGACCCACTTCTGGGACCGGATCCGCCTCATTCCAGGTCATCGCTCCTGCAGCACCCCCAGTGACGAAGGCCTGCGCCTACCTTGTGTGGTGGGCTAAATGGTGGTGGTTGTTCGACTAGTACGAACACCAGCCATCGTGAGGACCCCGGGAACCACCTTTTTCCCGGGGTTCTCCACGTTGAAGATGGCATCGTGCGCCTGAGAATCCACGAAGTGACCAACTTTTGGACTATCATGCGGATAGCTTGATTTCTAAGAAGATATCAGCAAGAATGCATAGTAATCACTAGAGAAGGGGGGGTCGGCGAAAGGCGCCGGTCTATCTCTAAGAAGGGAAAATGATGGTAACATCATCAATTCGCAAATTGTGTTTCGCTGGGATCGCCTCTTTGCTGATCGTTTCAGGATTGGCGACATCCACGCTGAGCGCACAAGCCGACGAGGGACCGATCACACTGCTTCAGTCCCCGGCCCTGGGCTCACTGTCGAGCCTCGGGGGGATTTCTGGGTACGTCAATTCCCAGTCCGGGGGCGACACAAACGCCTGGTTGACCAGCCAGGGAGTCGATCCCGCCGCTTCAGGACCAATCACCAACACGACACTTCCCAATCAGGCAAGCGGTGCCATCACCGTGTCCAACAACACGGTGAGTCTCGCCTCGAGCGCCACAGGGGTACGGGTGGGGTACCTCGCCGGGGACGCAGTCGGCACCGACTCCGTCTCCACATCCTTGTCCTCCATCGCTGTGGCGCCCGGCCACGAAAATGATTCGTACGCACTGACTCAAGACGAATTCCTCACCTGGCTCGATGGCACAACATGGACGGGCCGTTTCTCAATGTCCGGAGTCTCGACATTCAACGTCACCATCGCCTGGTCTCTCACCGGCGCGAAGGTGACACCGAGCACCTCGACGCTCGTCAATCTCGCCGTGGCGTCACAATTCCAAACCTCGATCAACAACGCCATCGCCACACCAGGGTCTCTGAAGCTCACAGATGTCGTGGCCGGTTCCCAATCCGAGTACTCCTGGAGCCACTCGTCCAGCGTGCCTTATTCTTTCGCGTACAGCGTCGGCCAGTCTCTGGTCCCCGGAGGGTCGGTCAGTGTGAACCTCAACGACACCGTGGCCGATTCCTGGCTGAATGACCTCAACATCGACAATGCCCAAACCTCCGGGGGGCTCGCCGACATCCCTGCGACATCTTTGATACCCTCCGACGCCCTGACGCGGCTGTCCCAACTGGACGGGTTCTCCGATTTCCAGGGGGCGACAACCACCGCCGATATGACGAGCGTCATCATGAATGACCTCATGGGCCAGGGTGTCTTCGACACATGGGCTTCGGATGCCGCCATCTCACAGGTCCAGTCCGTCCTCACCGGCATCACCAACGGGGCAGTGGGATTCACCATGCAGTCGTTGAGCACGGCCTCCCAGACAAAGATGCGCTCGAACACCCCCGCGGTGATGAGTCTCCTCGCCCAGGACGGGTTCTCCGACATGTTCGCCCATGGAGTCTCCGCCACCGTCCAGATGAATTCCACTGTCAACCCGGGTACGATCACCAGCCTCACGCCCACCGGAGTCACCTACTCTGATCCGATCGACGTGGACGCCGGGGCCTCGACACTGACCTTGTCTGATTCGACGATGACCGTCGATCCGGGGATATGCGGCGGATCCCCATCTGTGGATCCGCCTTCCGTGACCGCCACGGCGACAGTGGTTGACACCACGGGAGCCCCGGTCGTCGGAGCGGCTGTGAGGTTCGCGGTCGAATCTCCGTTGGACCTCAACAACAGCCTGGCAATCACCAATGAGGATGGAATCGCCACAACGACCATCACCGGCCCGGATCCGTCCTCCGCCCTGGACACACAGGCGACCACACAGGTGAGCGCGCATGTCGACTTTGGCTCCGGAGCGGATCTGTGGGTCCCCCTGACCATCGAACCCCAGACTGTTGCCACCACGGGAGACCTCCCAGCGTTGACCGTCGAGCCCACCGATGCTTCTCCCGTACTGGCTGACGGCGTGGATTCGTACACAGCCTCGATCACGTTCGAGGATGCCTGTGGAGTTCCCGAACCTGGAAAAGTCACGTACTTTTCTGTCACGGGATCCGCGCAATTGTCCGACGACTCGGTGACATCGGACGAGAATGGAAACGTGAGCGTGACGCTGACCGATGGGCTCAGCGAGTCGGTTGTCGTGTCCGCGACGGATGAGGACGGAGCAGAGATCGCTGGTCCGCCGGTGACAGTGACATTCTCTGATATGCCATGCACGGACCCAGATCAGTGCACTGCCCCGTTCACTCCTCCATGCACCGATCCTGACCAATGCGAACCATGCGACGACGCCACATGCGTGGCCACTGCGACTCCTGCCGGCGGGACCTTGTCACTGGACCCGACAGAATTGGCCAGCGGCGGCGATGCTGTGGCGACGGCCACAGTGGTCGACGCTAACGGCGCTCCCGTCGAAGGGGTGTCGGTCAACTTCCGAATCGGTGGAAACGCCTCATTCGCGGGCGGGGTCACCACAGCGGCTCCCACCGACGCTCAGGGACAAACAGTGATGCTGATCACGAGTTCCACCACCGGATGCGACCCACAGACCTTCGATGTGTACGCTAGCGTCACCGCTGACGACCAGGTGATCCAACTGATGGGCTCTCCAGCCCACGCCAGTGTCTATTCCTCGGACCTGGCCTGCCAGTCGGGGTCCGTGGCACCCCAGGTGACGTTGGCCAACAAGGTGACCATCGCCGGCAGCGCAACCCCACATACAACGGTCCAGGTCGTCACCGCCGCCGGCGCCGTGCTGGGCACCTCTCCGGTCGACGCGACCGGGTATTGGTTCATGACCACCCCATCCGAAACCAGTTCCCAGCAGATCATCGCGCAGGCGATCGACGCCCAGGGCGCTTCGGTCGCGTCCACCACGGCATGGCTGGACACCGACCCGCCCGCTCCCGCGCGGATCGACCGGGCCAACACCCAGGAAGTCGCCGGGAATATCGGCGCCGTGGAGTCCTCAGCCACGATCACCGTCGTCTTCCCTGACTCCGCGACGATCTTCGCGATGGCCAATGCCGACGGATCGTACAGCGTGGTCACCCCGGTAGGAATGGCCCAGGGCGTGGTCACCGTCACTGTCACCGACACTGCGGGCAACCCGTCCACCCCGGCGACAGCGGATCTCACCACGTATGTGCCTCCCGCGTCGACAGTCACAGTGAGCGTGAAAAGTGCCCAGGCTGAAGTTGGCGGCAAACAAACGGTCACTGGCACTGGTTTCCACTACCTCGAACGAGTCACAGTCCAACTGTGCTCCTCGACATGCACCACAGTTGCGACCGGGTACGCCGGGTGGAATGGTGCCGTGAGCATCACCTTCACCGTCCCTGACGTGGCTCTGGGCAACTACACTGTGACGCTGACCGGGGCGACGTCCGGAACCGGGACCACATCGTTCCAGGTCGTCGCGCCCACAGCACCGCCTGTGACCCAGGTTTGCGCCTACCTGTTGTGGTGGGCCAAGTGGTGGTGGTTGTTCGCCTGATCTGTGCACATGTGGCAAGGACCCCGGAAACTTTCCGGGGTCCTTCCTCGTCCGGGTTGACAGATCACAGCTTCCTTATTGATAATGATTCTCATGAAATATCGCGTCCTCTGCTTGGCGGTCGTCGTACTGACCCTGAGTGGATGCGCTTCACTGGCGCCTCCGCCCGGAACTCTGTCGGTGGTCGCAGGGCTGTACCCTTATGCGTGGCTGGCGGGAGAGATCGGCGGAGCCCATGTCGAGGTGACCAACCTGACCCCCCCAGGAGCCGAACCCCATGATTTGGAACTCACAGCAAAACAGGTCGCCAAGGTCCAGATCTCGGACCTGACGATCTATGAGGCCGGGCTCCAGCCCAACGTCGATTCGGCGGTCGAGGAAACCAAGCCCGCGCACTGGCTGGACGTGACGGCGATCGTACCGCTGGAAATCCACCCGCCTGATCGCAACCTCGATCCCCACATCTGGCTCGATCCCACAAAGATGATCACCGTGGCCCAGGCCATCACCGCTCAACTGGCTCAGATCGATCCGGCTCATGCGCAGGCGTACACAGACAACCTTGCTTCGCTGACTTCCGTTCTGACAAGCATCGACTCCGCCTATTCTTCTGCGTTCACCACCTGCGACCGTACGGCGTTCCTCACCACCCATTCCGCCTTCGGATACATGGCCGAGCACTACGGGCTCACCCAGATCTCCATCTCCGGGCTCTCCCCCGACGCCGAGCCCAGCCCGGACCGTATCGCCGACATCCACAGAATCGCCCAAGAACAAGGGTTGACAACTGTTTTCTTTGAGACTCTCACCTCTCCCGAGTTGGCCCAGAGCCTCGCAGACGACCTGCATCTGACCACCGACGTCCTCGACCCGATCGAGGGCATCACTGGCCAGTCCAGGGGAAGCGACTACGCACAGATCATGTCCTCCAACCTGACCGCACTTCAACGAGCGAACGGATGCCGATGAGCGCCATCACAGTCACCTCACTCAACCTCAGTTTCTCAGGGGTACCCATCTTGTCGGACATTTCCTTCGACATCCCGGCCGGACAAACAGTGGGGTTGCTGGGCGCCAACGGGTCCGGGAAATCCACGCTCATCAAGGCGATCCTCGGCCTCTACAAACGCCAGAGCGGTACCGTGTCCCTGCTGGACACACCCCTGGAACAGTTCTCCGCGTGGGACCAACTCGGGTACGTGCCGCAACGCGCGTCGGTCTCCCTGCACTCCACCACTGTGGCCGAGGTCGTCGCCTCTGGCACTCTGGCCAAACGCCCCGTGGGGTGGATCCGGGGCAAACAACACAAACAGGTCATGACAGCCCTGGATGTCGTGGGGCTCGCCGACAAGGCCAATGAATTGTATCTCCACTTGTCAGGCGGCCAACAACAGAGGATTCTCATCGCCCGGGGGGTGGTCAACCGCCCGCACCTGATCATTCTGGACGAACCTTTCGCCGGGGTCGACATCGACAACCAGGTCCACATCGCCTCCGTGCTGAGTTCATTCGCCGCCACATCCCTGATCGTCCTGCATGAGACCGAGACTCTCGCCTCCCAGCTGGACCGCGTCCTGACATTGAATGAGGGCCGTCTGGTGTACGACGGTCCCCTGACCGAACCCTATGCCCATGGATCCCATGAGACGAACCCCCCTCAGCGTACACACCTGCTCACAGGAATGGAGCCACGATGGACCTCCTAGCCTTCGCTTTCATCCAACGAGCCCTGATCGCCTCGGCGCTCGTGGGCTTTTCGGCGCCGACCATCGGCACCTACATCGTCCAGCGCAGGCTCTCCCTGCTCGGCGACGGCCTCGGCCATGTCGCCATCGCCGGGGTGGGCCTGGCCCTGATCACAGGATCGGCGCCCCTGCCCTGGGCCGTGGGAGTGTGCGTGGCGGGGGCGGTGCTGATCGAAACCCTGCGCCAAAAAGGGCGCGCCACCTCGGACATCGGGTTGGCCGTCCTGTTCTACGGCGGGCTCGCCGCAGGTGTTTTGATGGCCTCGATCGCGGGACAGGGAGCGGGAGGATTGTCCAGCTACCTGTTCGGCTCCCTCAACACCATCTCCACATCCGACCTGTGGGTCGTGGCCTGTCTGGCCGTCCTCACCCTGGTGATCGCGCTCGGACTGTCACCGCAATTCTTCGCCATCAGCGCCGACGAGGACTTCGCCAAGACCCTTGGACTGCCTGTGCGCTTCTACAACTATGTCATCGTCATCCTGGCCGCCATCACCGTCACGACGGCGATGAGGACCGTCGGGTTGCTGCTGGTCTCGGCCCTCATGGTGATACCCGTCGCTGCGGCGCAAAACATTTTCCGTGGTTTTTGGAAGGGGATGTGGGGATCGATGGGAATCGGGCTCATCGCGAGCCTGGGAGGCTACCTGGCCTCCATCTACGCCGACCTGGCGCCAGGTGCAATGATCGTGTTGATCACCATCGGGTTCTTCGCAGCCTCCTGGCCCATCGCTTCCCTGTTCCACAGGAAGGTCCTCGCCCATGACTAGCATCGAACCGCGCCGTACCAAACAACGAACAGTGATCCGGGACTATGTCGACGACGCTGGCGAGTTCCACACCGCCCAACAGATCTACGACCGATTGCGCGCCCGGGGCACCCCGGTCAGCCTGCCGACCGTCTACCGTACGCTCGCGGCCATGGCAGAATCCGGCGAGTTGGATGTCTTGGCCACGGACGGACAGGCCGCCTATCGTCGATGCTCCTCCCATCACCACCACCATCTGGTCTGCCGCTCCTGCGGGCGTACGATCGAACTCACGGACACCCCCGTCGAAGCCTGGGCGGCCCGCGTGGCCCACGAGTACGGTTTCACCGAGATCACCCACGTCACCGAAATCTCGGGCCTGTGCCCCGATTGCCAAACAGACACGCCAACCAGTGACCATCAAACATGAGCGAGAAAAGTGCTTCTCTACAAAACTTGACGATACGTTGTACGACGGTTGCCCTGTCCCCCTACCATGACGACACGACCCGAAGTATATGAGACGAACAACTAACGATAGGCTAATTGATCGCACCGCAATAACCTGAGGAGAACTGATGATCGCCCAAGCCCTTGATTTCCTTGACGACAAGGTTTTCTATGCGGACATGATCGGGCTTGTGACCAGGGGCGACATGATCGTCGACGCCGGAGCGGACGGAGTTTTGCTGAGAACCCCCGGTCAGACCTGGATGATGGCATCCGCCAATGAGGATTGTGCGCGGCGAATGCTCGGCCTGGTCGATCCCTCGCACTGCCAGTGCCTGGTCGTCCATGAGGAGTACGCCATCGGTTTGGTCCAGGAACTCTTCGACTTCACTCGCCACACCCCATGCATCGCCTCGGCGTACCTGGGTGACACCTTGCCCCAGTCGGCACGTACCGATCTTCACGTCATGCCCCTGGGGGTCGAGTGGACCGACACCATCGCGGCGAACTACACCATGGACGGCCCGGCGTACATCCGCGCCAGAATCGAGGCCCACGAGGTGTGGGGAGGATTCATGGGAGGGAACCTGGTGGGGTTCATCGGGCTCCACGAGGAGGGGTCGATGGGGATGCTGGACGTCTTCGAGAACTACCGCCGCCGCGGAGTCGCCGAGTACCTCATGATCGACCTGGCCAACCGGATGCTCGCCGACGGCCGTACGCCTCACGATCACATCATTGTCGGCAACATCGCCTCAGAGTCGCTCCAACGCAAGCTGGGGTTCTCCATCTCCACCCGTCGGTTGTGCTGGATGTCCCGCTGCGATCACGGCCCGTTCCAGCCCGCCTGACGACTAGACGATCTGGATGATCTGGCCGATCGTCTCGGGAAGAAAACAAGCCATTCGGTCCGGGGAGTAGGGACCCTCGTGACGGGTGGAGACGAGGGCCTGCATCCCCGCGGCGAGGAGCCCGGCGAGTTCCGGGTCGTGGGTTTGGGCCAACACAGCGCCCGCCATCCCCGCCAGCACATCGCCAGAACCCGCATGGGCGAGCCACGGGCTGCCCTCCTGGATCGGGGTCACTCTCCCCTCAGGGGTGGCGACAAACTGAGCATGTCCTTTGAGCAGTACCACACATCCGAAGAGCCGGGCGGCCTCACGCGCACGACCGGCGGGATCGGATTCAACCGCCGGGCGGTCCACGTCCAACAAATGGGCCAACTCCCCCGCGTGAGGGGTCATCAGCGATCCGTCGGGTACCCGGTCGGCCGCCAGGGTCAAAGCCCCAGCGTCCACCACGACAGGCGCCGAGTCCTCACAAATCTTCCACCACAGGTCCTGATTGGCCTGATCCTGGGCGTCCCATCCACATCCGGCCACCCATGCGTCGACTCTGCCCGCTCCGAAGGTGACGCTCGGAGCACGCACCAGCAACGCCTGGCGTACGGCGTCGGGCCCGCAATAGCGCACGAACCCAGCCCCACAATTCAACGCGCCCAGCACGGACAGCACCCCAGCCCCTGGATAACGGTCGGAACCGGTCATCACACCCACCACGCCACGGGCGTACTTGTCGGCGTCCACCGAGAACCGCGGCCATTTCCTGTTTAGGTCGGAGAAGCTGAAAACTGCCATGGTCACTCCACAGTCACCGATTTGGCGAGATTCCTCGGCTGGTCCACGTCGTACCCCTTGAGCGTGGCCATCTCACAGGCGAACACCTGCAGGGGAAGGATCGCCAGAACAGGTTGGAAGAGGGTGGGCACAGTGGGCAGCGGCAGGAAGGTGTCCGCGAACGCCTCGGCTTCCTCATCGCCTCGCTCAGCCAGCACGATCGTACGCGCCCCGCGCGCCCGTACCTCCTGGATGTTGGAGACGACCTTGTCATGGAGTTGGTCGCGGCCCTGCGGGGGGACGACGATGAACACAGGCAAACCTGGCTCGATCAGGGCGATCGGGCCATGTTTGAGCTCGCCGGCGGCGAAACCCTCGGCATGGAGATAGGAGATCTCCTTCAGTTTCAAGGCACCCTCCAGGGCCACCGGGTACCCCACATGCCGGCCAAGGAACAGTACTGATTTCTCATTGAGCATGTCCGCGGCCAGACCCAGGATCGTGCCCAGGTCGTCCAAAACCTCGTCCATCTTCGCGGGGAGTGCCTCGAACTCCCTGACCAGGGTGACGATCTCGTCCCCGAACTTGGTGCCCCGCACCTGGGCGAGGTACAACCCCAACAGGTAACACGCGATGAGCTGGGTCGTGAAGCCTTTCGTGGAGGCGACACCGATCTCAGGCCCGGCATGGGTGTAGATCACAGCGTCGGATTCGCGCGGGATCGTCGCGCCGTTGGTGTTGCAGATGCTGACCACCCTGGCGTGTTGTTCCCTGGCGTGACGGGCTGCCATGAGCGTGTCGGCGGTCTCCCCCGATTGCGAAATCGTCACCACGAGGGTCGTCCTGGTGATGATCGGGTCACGGTAGCGGAACTCCGAGGCGATCTCCACCTCGACGGGGATCCTCGTCCAGTGCTCGATGGCGTACTTGGCGATGAGTCCCGCATGGTATGCCGTCCCACAAGCGACGACGATGATCTTGTCGATACTCCTCAACTGCGTCGAGTCGATGCGCATCTCGTCCAGAACCAGTTGGCAGTCGGGATCGATCCGTCCCAGGAGGGTGTCCGCGACGGCTTTGGGCTGTTCGAAAATCTCCTTGCGCATGAACCAGTCGTACCCTCCCTTCTCAGCCGCCGAGAGATCCCAGTCGATATGGTACGGATGGTAGGTCGCCTCGGAACCGTCGAAATTCGTCACCGCCACAGATGTCGGTGTGATCTCAACGATCTGGTCCTGTCCCAGTTCGATGGCCTCACGTGTGAACTCGATGAAACTCGCCACATCCGAGGCGAGGAACATTTCATCTTCACCCACGCCGACGACGAGCGGAGAACTGCGCCGTGCCGCCACCACGGTGTCCGGGATCTGGGAGTCGATGGCCACCAGCGTGAAGGCGCCCTCCAGCTGGGCCACGGTGGCGCGCATGGCATCCACCAGGGGCATGCCGGACCACACATTGCGCTCGAGCAGGTGGGCGACGACCTCGGAATCGGTTTGAGACGTGAACACGACACCCTTGTCGGTGAGCTCTGCCCGCAGTTGGGCGAAATTCTCGATGATCCCGTTGTGGACCAGCGCGACCCGCCCGGTCTGGCCGAGGTGGGGGTGGGCGTTCTCATCTGTGGGCGCCCCGTGCGTGGCCCATCGGGTGTGGCCGATCCCCTGATGGGATTCGGGAATGGGATGGGCCTCAAGCTCCCGTTCCAGATTGACCAGTTTCCCGGCCTTCTTCCGTACCTCGATGCCATGGTCGGTGACCAGGGCGATGCCCGCCGAGTCGTACCCCCGATACTCCATCCTCTTCAACCCAGCGACAATGACTGTACCCGCGTCGCGATGTCCGACGTACCCTATGATTCCGCACATGGCCATTAGTGTAGCTCAGAAGGCCAACACGCTCACTGTTCGCGCGCCGAAGCAACAGGTACGGCGTTCGTGGCAGAATGGAGGAAAGGATTATCCATGGTGAACAACACGTACACGCCGACGGGAGCATATCTCAAACTGACCCGCGACCATTGGGCGAACCTGGCGAGACAACGAAACTTGAGCCTTTCCGAATCGACCATCGCCGGGCTGATCGCGCTCGGCGACCCCATCGACGTCGATGGTGTCAGGCAGGTCTATCTGCCCCTGACAGAACTGATCAACGTCTACATCGAGAACACCTCGGCGTTGTGGAGACAGTCCAACGCCTACCTCGGTCTGGCTGAGCAGCCCACCCCCTTCATCATCGGGATCGCCGGTTCGGTCGCCGTCGGCAAATCCACCACAGCACGTTTGTTGCGCGAATTGTTGAGCATCAATCACCGTGTGGACCTCATCACCACCGATGGTTTCCTCTTCCCCAACGAGGTTCTGACCAAGAAAGGCCTCATGGACCGCAAGGGTTTCCCCGAGTCGTACGACCTGCCGGCGCTGTTGAGGTTCGTCACCGATGTGAAGTCGGGGATCGCCGAGGTGGCCTCACCGGTGTACTCCCACATCACGTACGACATTGTGCCCGACGAGCAGATCATCGTTCACCACCCCGACGTGCTCATCGTCGAGGGGCTCAACGTCCTCCAGCCCGCCCGTCGCCGCTCAACCGGTTCGATGGGCCCGGCAGTCTCGGACTTCTTCGACTTTTCGGTGTACGTCGACGCGCCCGAGCGGGCGATCAAACAATGGTTCCTGGACCGCTTCAGGGCTTTGCGCACGACTGCGTTCACCGACCCACGCTCCTATTTCCGCCAATTCGCCCACATTCCCGATGACGAGGCTCTCGCCATGGCCTCCGAGATCTGGGACACCACCAACGGCCCCAACCTGAAACGCAATATCCGCCCCACACGGGACCGGGCCACCGTCGTCATCGGCAAGGGCCCCGACCACGACGTGGAATGGATCCGCATCCGCAAGATCTAGAGGCGTCTAGGACGATGACGGCAGAGCCAGCCACAAAGAAGAACGCGGCGAGGGCAAGCAAGCTGTGGGGGTGGGGTACCCCATGGCCCCCGGTACGCACCTGAGGACCCGCGGAGGGGGTGTCCCCGCCCATGATGACACGGACGGCGAAGGAAAGCTCCTGGGAGGGGTGCCCGTCGGATTGTCCCCGGGTTTCGGCGACCGGGAAGTACGCTCCCGCGGTGATGGGGAAAGTGCCAGCCATGGGTACGGGAAAGTTCACCGACCAACTGATCCCATCGACGCTGTCCCCGAGAGCTTGGCGCCATGTGGCGTCGTAGCGTTGCCCATCCGCCTCGATGAAGACATGGACACAGTCTTGCAGGTCAATGTTGACCGCGTCAGGCGGAGTGACCACGGCGACATCGAGGAGTTCGACAATGGCTGTGGCATCGGAGGGTCCGGCGTTCTTGACGGTGGCGGTACGGGTCTCGAAATCTCCGGGGGAAACCAGCGGGGTTGCCACAAACGAGTCCTGGGCGGTCGCGTACTCACCCCCGACCCAGTCGAGATTGGTCGTCGGACCATCCCAGTTGATCTGCACCAGGTCGGAGGGCGCGGCGAATGCGGACGGGGCTGTCATCGATGGGATCACCGCCATCGATGCGGCCGCGAGAAGCGCCAACAATCTGGTCCGCCTATTCTTCACCTGGCACCGAACCTTTCGGCTTTCTGAAAGACATCCAAAACGTGAGAACCCCGTACCCTATCAGGAGCACCCCTGCCACGGTGACGGACACACCCGCATGAGCGCCAAACCATTGTTTCACGTATCCGAGTTTCGGGACGACGTACATCGCTTCTCCCCTGACGTGGCTCGCCACGACCGGGCCCCACGGGTCCACATCATTGTTGTTGTCGCCTTTGGTGACATAGAAGCTCTCCCCGTCTTTGACAGTAATCCCCACAATCCTGTGCGTGACGACGGTCGGGTCGTCAGGGTACGGCAGAAAGGCGATGACATCCCCGATCGAGAGGTTCGAGTTGTTGGACGCATCGATCCCGCGAGTCACGACGATATCCCCGGGTTTGATGCCCGGCTCCATCGATCCGGTCAGAACCGTGAGGTTCGTGCCCGAGAAGCACGCGGGGATCGCCACGATGGCGATTGCCGAGGCCAGCAGGGCCACGAGGAGGGCGCCGAACACCACGTTGAGAACTATTCGCACAGTCTTCACCACAGTTTTCATTCTCGACGCCCTCCGCGTGTGTCAATCGCTCACCTTCACTGACCGAAGTTATCCGTGCCTGCACGGACCTGGGTCAGTGTGGCGCTCAGATCCTCCAAAGAATCTATACACTGCGTGTCGGTGCCTGGATCCGCATGATCACAGGTCAGAGATGCGTCTGCCGTACCGGTCACATAGTCCCGATTCGATGTATCTTCGTCAAAGTAGCCGAACACCACAAGGGTGACAACCGCAGTGTTTTCTGCGATATTATACTGGTCGACGATGGGCACATCCACGACATTCCCAGTCACGGGATCTGTGTACTGGTCGTTGATGCCATAAGTCTGGCCGTCACCATTCGCCTGGAACAATGCCACTGGATAGTCGGTTATATCCGATGTGATCTTGTTTGTTGTGCCGATCTGGTGGCCGTCAGCGTCGAAGATGGCGTAGTAGTACGACATGCCCGGATTGATCAGCCCCAGATTTGTGGTGTCGAGTGTCAGTTGCGCGACCAGGTTGTCCCCTTTGAGGGTCACTGTGTACGGGAACAGCACAGCGACGGTGTCGCCGGGGACGATCTTCCAATCATTCAGATTGTCGATGGGATGGCCTGTCAGAGTCACCTCGTCCTCACCAGCGTTGAGTGGGACCACATCGGCAGCTTCACCCACGTTGAACGTCAACGGAACCTCGGTGCCGCCAGTTCCCACGACAGACACAGTACCGACGGTATAGTCAGACCGGTCAAAGCTCACATCGTAGCTGGAAACAACATCTCCGGCAACGAGGTTGAGGTCGCCAGAGGTGATCGTCCCGCCATCCATGCCAGCGGTCGCCGACCACAGGGCGTACGTGGACCCGCCAACCAACAGGGCTGCCCCCGCGGCGACGGCGAGGATCGCGGTGACCCTCTTCCGTCCGTTTTTCTTTTCTTTCATTTTATTCTCCTGTTTTGTTGTGCTATCCCTTATGGAAGCTTATGTTGTTGATGGAAGTCTCAGGTGGGTGAGAACCCCGAGTTGAGGTTCGTCACCGTGGGATCAAGGATGATCGTGACGTCTGGTTCGGCGTTGGGATCGGGGTCAAGCATCGCCTCATATATGTCGTGGGCGTGGGCCTGAGTCCCGTCTTCTGCTGTGGCCACAACATCGACACGGTTGCGGTAGAAGCCCAGCGGGCCGGGTGAGGGCGGGAATGACACGATGGTGTCCCACCGGTCCAGTGAGGCATGGCGTGTGCCGTCCTCCCCAGTCCCGATGGCTTGGACCTCGTTGGCATAGACGCCGTCCTGGGTTTGGTGGAAATCCATGGCGACGCACCAGACCTCGGTTGTGGCCCCACCTGCGTACGCGCCCGGGGACTGGAGCACATGGTCGTCCGCGGCGTACACATAAAGGTTTGTGTCGTCGCCCTTTGGCGTGTCGGGCACGGAAGAACAATCTCCATTCACCGACGCAGGATAGACCTTGACGGTTGACATCCCCAGGATTGTTCCCTCACGCGCCGTCCCCGACCCGAGATCTGTCACCATACCGTTGGGGCCGATCTGGTCGCCCATGGAGATGCTGAGGTTCATCCCGGCGATCCCCTGCGCGTACCCCTCCACAGTGAATCGCCAGATCACCGGTTCCGGATCCACCCCTGTCTGATCCAGCACTTTGAGGATCTCCGCAGCTGGAAGGGTCACCGTGACGGGGCTGCCGTCAGGTGAGTACTGGGGCGCCGCCTCCGATTGTGTGTACGCATCGAAAGACACCGCGCCCATTGCGACATCGGGAATCTGGACCCCGGCGTCGTCGGACCACAGCGCGTACGCCACGGAGGTCATGCCCAGTGTGGCGGCAATGACCATTGCAATGGCGAGGATCGTACGACGTTTCATCCGCGTACCTGTTTCAACGTCGCGTGGACCGTGCCTGCGTTCCATCCGATGGCGGAAGACTGGGGCGCGGCCCACTGATAGTCGCCGAGCACCTCGACCCGGACAACGACCGTCCATTGTGCCGTTGTTCCCGCGTCACTGCCGAGAAGGCCATGAACGGTCAATGGTTCCTCAATAGGGGTGTTCCCCTCACCTGGGGCCACCTGGTTCCCGCCCGCGTCCTCGATGTGGAAACTCGCCGAGATCTGCACCCTGGACGGCTCTGGCGCGCAGTCGACGGTCATGTCGGCGGCAAGGTTGTCACCCCGGAGATTTGTGGTGAGGGGAACGCGGATCTCGATGACGTCGCCGGGCATCGATTGGAACCCTGGTGAGGACCCCGACAGAACCCCGGAAGCCCCACCCGTCACGCCGGGTGTGACCTGCTCCCATGTCATCACCCCGGCACTGACCGACAGGTCGCCCGTGGTGAACGTCTCGTTGTCGCTGAGGGAGTTGGCCGAGAACAGGGCCATGGCCGAACCCGTGCCCACACCGATCATGATCGCCACGATCCCTGCCAGCACTGTCAGGCGAGTACGGATCGTCCTTGTCGAGCCCTGTTTGCCAGTCATCGTCGTACCCTAGTTCCCGACCGTTGTGTCACCCGGTTGCAGCGAGGTGCACCAGGAGAGTTTCACCGACTGACCGGCCCCCAGGGAACCGACGGTTCCGATGAGCCCGTTGAGTCCCAGGCGGGTGTCGGAATCGGTCACCTCAATATCAGCCAGACTGGTCGCCCAGTCGTCCCTCGACACGTTGGACACTGTGTACACGAAACACACAGCTTGTCGGTCCATGAGCCGTGTTCCGCTCGGCGCGAGTGTGCCCGTCGCCTCGATCTGTGCTGGCGAGGAGGGATCGCCCACATCTGTGTACGCGCGTTTTTGGATTGTGATCGTCGGATCCGTCGAGAACAGGTACGCGGTGACCGTCGGCACGACCAGCCCGTCATAATTGGTGTCAGACGACTCCGCCGTCATTGTAATGGCCGCCCGGGTGTTGGCGGCGACATCGCCGGACGCCGCTGTCACACCCACCGGGGGCGTGGCCTGCTGGCCGGCCTGCAACACCGGGCCGGTGGTCGACAAGGACACCATGGGCGTTGTTTGAGGCTGGTCCACGAGCGCGGTGAACATCACATCCGCCTGAGGTACGGGGGCTGGCGGGGCCACGCTGATCGTGAACGATTTGCCGGTCGCCTCACCCGTCACCAGAGTGAAACTCGACGGATTGACCCGCAGCGGGTTGAGGAATGTGACCGAGTCGTCGGTGCTGGCCGCCGGGTTCTGGTTGGTCAGGCCCGCGGTGGTCGCAACCATCTGTGCCGCCAGGGACACCGACACCTGCGCCGAGTCATCGACGCGGAGGATCACATCGAATTCCATGTCATCACCGCCCGGGACCGGTTCCACCGAGACGACACGGGGATTGATCCGATCTGGGTCGACCGTCTCCGCGACGGGGGTCACATGAAAATCGATGTCGTCGGCGGTGACCGTACTCGGATCCAGAGGCACCGAGGAGGACAACGTGAAATGCAGATCACGCCCGTACGTCGGATCGGTCATGTCGTCGGCCTGGTTGATCGTCACAACCGGTCGGCAGGTGCCCGAGACGGCGACCAGACGGGAGTACTGCGACGACTCCAGCTGGGCGAGACCCTCGACATGGGTCTGGAGGCGGATGTAGCCCGAGGCCACCCCGCTGGTCGCGTTCACGACTGTGGCCGTTCCCCCGTCCGGCAATGGCATCGCCCCCACCGGGAGTTGGAGCACCACAGTGGCGCTGGCGCCGGTGACACCCTCCACCTCGCCCAGATACACCTCGGCGGTCTTCGACCCCGTCCAGTACGCCTGAAGGGTGACAGGCTCACCCGGTGGCTGGGTCGCCGGAGTGCTCGGGTCGGTGATCTTGATGACGGGAACAGTGGCGGGACACGTCGGCACGGCGCCCTCGCGCGGGTCGTCCATCACGACAGCGCCGCTCGGGACAGGACCGGCCAGCACCGAGGCGGGAGCCGATGGCGCCCAGGTGCGAATCGCCTGGTTGGTGCTGCCTGTCGGCGAATGGTACGTGTTGTACATCACACTGGCAGCATCGGCGTACTCCTCGGCAACACCCGGTGTCGCCACCGGTGTCGCCGCCTGTGAACCGGTTGCCGGACCGAATGTGTTCCCCGTCACAGTCACCAAACCGGCACGTTCGTTGCGGATTGTGGCGCCGCCGGTGTACCCATTGAAGTAATTATTGGCGATTGTCAAGCCCGAGGCAGTGGTCGAGTTCGTGGCTGATCCACCGTTTCCGTAGTAAATGATCGCATAGTACTGCCCCGACGAGGCCCGGGTGAAAACATTGTTCGAGATCGAATTGGTCCCAGTCAGATTGTTGACGTACGGCAATGTGATGAATGCGTAACCCAGGTCGGATCCCGATCTGTAACCCTGGTTGTTCAGGAAAACATTGTTTTCGATCACCAGGTCCGAAATAGCCGCCGAGTCATTGCCATTGGTGTCGCCCGCCTCCCCGAATTGGAAACCATACTGTTCAGGAAGGTTTTGAACCTGCATATTGGTGAAGGTGAGCCCCTTGACCGTGTTCAAAGCACCGCTGGAGCCAGCCCAGCCGAGGGCGTCCGCGCCTGACGGTGTCAGGTACCAGAAATTCGTCAACCGGGGGCCGGCACCACTCGGGTACGCCACCTTGACTCTGTCGACGACAATATTGGTCATAGCTGTGTACGGCGAAAATGAGTCGAAGATGAAGATCCCGCCCCACGTGGCGTCACCGTATCGGAAGCTGACCTGGTAATTCGTGACCGTCACATTCGAAGCACCCTCGCGGAAAACAATGAACCGCCTCGGGGTCGTGTTGGGAGCGGTGATTTGGCCGTACTCTCCGGTCGTGTCGCCATTGATCGTCACACGATTGGCCTGGGGGCCGACCACGAACGAGGTGCCTGACGACATCACGTTGTCGGCGTTGAGCACCTGGATGTCAGGCCCGTTGAGATAGAAGGCAGTGGCATAGCCGCCGCTGTTGCCCGACCCGTCCACCTGAAGCCTGTGCCCCAGATCAATCGTGACAGGAGACGTGACGTTGAAGTAGGCACCGCCGCTGGAGATCCCATTCGTGATCTGGGATGTGATCATGTTGGTGAGGGTCCCGCCGGACATCTTCGTCCCAATTCCGATCGACGAGTCGACCGTGATGGCGACCTCACCGGGCTGAGCGCCGAGCGCGTTCGATTCTTCGATCGCAGCCCTCAATGTGCATTTGCCCGTGCCCGAGGCGGTCTCGCAGACGTGATCGCCGGGACTGGCGTCCGCGCCGCCCCACTCCGCCGAATTCACCTCCAATGTGAGCACTGGGGGTTCCGCGCCGGCCACAACAGCAGGAACAACGATAGCAGCGGCAGCGACCAGGGCTGAGACGACCCCGAGAACGAAAAGATTTCGGCGCGCCGGATGATGATGACTGCCCATCTCAATCCCCCATTCCTTGACCACCCCGTGATTCGTCGTGAAAGTAGGTTATTCCCTTTTTCCACACAGATCCCCCATCTGTGTGAGTATGTAAAATGTACCGCGTTGTCCTGTGAAAAACAAAGCCACGATGTAACTTTTACGCAACTTTCGTGCCTTGTGGGCTGCGGTTCGCGGCTGTTGCGGGAAAATCCTCAACGGGTGATTGAGATCACAACGCCAATCGTTGCTTCACGACCTCGGCGAGGCCCTCAGCCACCTCGCGGGCCCTGTCCTCAGTTTCGGCTTCGACCATGACTCGTACGACTGGTTCGGTGCCAGATGGGCGAAGGACGACCCGGCCCGTGTTCTTGAGTTCGGCCTCGGCGCTCGCCACGGCTTGCACCACGCCCTGGTCGAGGTTCGTACGGCTGCGGTCCACCCCGGAGACATTGATCATCACCTGGGGAAGCCTCTTCATCACAGACGCCAACTCGGCCAGGGGCTTGCCCGTACGCAACAGACGTGCGGCGACGTGCAGACCCGTGAGGGTGCCGTCCCCCGTGGTGGCGAATTCGCTCATCACCACATGCCCGGACTGTTCCCCGCCCAGGGTGAACCCGTTGGAGTTCATGGATTCCAGGACGTACCTGTCCCCGACCTTGGTGGTGTCCACCTTGATGTCGTGGGCTTTCATGGATTGGAAGAACCCAAGGTTGCTCATGACAGTGGCAACGACCGTGTCCTGGTGGAGGCGGCCCTCCTCTTTCATGGCGATGGCCAAAATGGCCAGGATCTGGTCCCCGTCGACGACACGTCCGCTTGCGTCGACCGCGATGCACCTGTCGGCGTCGCCGTCCAAACCGATGCCCAGATCGGCTCCTGAGGAGATGACCTCCAGCTGGAGGCTCTCAATATGGGTTGATCCGCAATTGTCGTTTATGTTGATCCCGTTGGGCTTGTTGTGGATGGCTGTGACATTCGCCCCCGCAGACATGAAGGCTTTCACAGCGGTACGTGAGGCGGCGCCGTTGGCGGGATCCAGGACGACCTTCAGCCCCTCCAGGGGACGGTCCCCGCCCAGAGAAGCGACGAGATGGTTGATGTAGCGGTCCCCCAGTTCGGGGTTGTCGGTCACCCGGCCCACATCGGCGCCCGTGGGGCGCACCCACACCTCACCCATCTGGGCCTCGATCAGGTCCTCGACATCGTCGGGCAGTTTGACACCGCCTTTTGTGAAGAACTTGATCCCGTTGTCAGGCATGGGATTGTGGGAGGCGGAAAGCATCACACCGAAGTCGACGTCGATCTCAGTCAGCAGGAACGCCAATCCAGGTGTGGGGATGATCCCGACCCGGATGACGTCGACTCCCGCGCTGGCCAACCCGGCGACCACAGCCGACTCGAGGAACTCCCCCGAGGCCCTGGGATCCCGTCCGACGATCGCACGCAAACGTCCGCGCGAATCCATTTCAGGCAACACATGGGCAGCAGCGACGGAAAGAGACAATGCCAGATCTGCGGTGAGATCCTCGTTGGCGCGACCGCGCACCCCGTCCGTACCGAACAGGCGCGACATCAGCGCTTGGAATACTGGGGAGCCTTGCGGGCCTTCTTCAGACCAGCCTTCTTGCGCTCCTTGATACGGGCGTCGCGGGTGAGCATCCCAGCCTTCTTCAACGCGGGGCGGGAAGCCTCTTCGTCGGCGAGGTTGAGAGCCCGGGCGATGCCGAGACGCAAAGCACCGGCCTGGCCGGAGACTCCGCCGCCGGTGATGCGGGCGATCACGTCATAGGAACCCAGGACGTCGGCTGTCACGAAAGGCTCAGAGATCTCCTGCTGGTGAAGCTTGTTGGGGAAATAATCTTCCAGGCTACGGCCATTGATGGTCCATTTGCCCGTGCCCGGCATGATCCGTACCCTGGCGATGGCTTCCTTGCGCCGCCCTGTCCCATGGGAGTTCTGGACCACCGCGGGTCGGCTGGGCTTCTCAGAGGACTTCCCCTCTTCGGCGCGGTAGGCGATCTCGCGATCATCCTCGTCGACGAAAGCTTCTGGAATCTCGTCCAACTCGTCTTCGATGGCCTCGACTTGCAGTTCTGACACTGTCTAACCTCTCACTGGGAAACTTGGGTGATCTGGAATGGTTCGGGTTTTTGAGCCGAATGGGGATGCGTCGGGCCTGAATAGACCTTGAGCTTGCCCATGAGCTGACGGCTCAGTTTGTTCTTGGGCATCATCCCCCACACGGCGCGTTCGACGGCCTTGCGGGGATCAGCGGCCAGCAATTCGCCGTACGGGACCTGGCGAAGGCCTCCCGGATAACCGGAGTGGCGCGTGGCCATCTTGTCGGACCTCTTCTTGCCGGTCAGGGCGATCTTGTCAGCGTTGATGACCACGACGAAATCACCCGTGTCGATGTGCCGGGCGAATTGAGGCTTGTTCTTACCCCGGAGCAGGTTGGCAATTGTCACAGCGAGACGCCCGAGAACAATGTTCTCAGCGTCGATGACATGCCAATTCCGGGTAATCTCCCCAGACTTGGGACTGTAGGTAGACACAGGTCAGACCATCTTCCATCATAGGCGAACGTATATATCATGTGCGTGGACGAAACCGCGCGGGAATCCCACAGCACAACAGCGACACACTCTACCCTTGCCCTGGCCCATGGGTCAAGACGACAGGTCCGAGCTCCGCAAAGTTATCCACAGGAAACCCCGATGAGGAATATTTTATCCACAGATTCAACTTTCCGTGACAAATCCACCCCAAAACCTCACATAGTCATAGGTATGAAGAAATTACTTGCCATCATTATAGGTTTGCTCATCAGCGTGGCCGGTGTGACGCCGGCTTATGCCGCCCCACAGGCGGTCGCGCCTGTGTTGGGCGATGTCGTCCGTGGTTTCGACCCTCCCGATCAGCCGTGGCTGGCCGGGCATCGAGGGGTGGACATCGCTGGCGTCGAAGGACAAAGCGTGGTTGCCGCAATGGATGGAGTGGTATCGTTCGCGGGAATGGTCGCCGGGCGTCCAGTCATCTCGATCAACCACGGCAGGCTCACCACGACGTACGAACCGGTCCAACCCAGCGTCACAGCCGGGCAGAGCGTCGCCGCCGGCCAGACGATCGGCACGCTCCTGGCGGGCCATCCCTGTCCTGTCGAGGCGTGCCTGCACTGGGGGTTGAAGGACGGCGAGACCTATCTGGATCCCCTGAGCCTGCTCTCAGGCGGGGACATCCGTCTCATCACAGCCGACGCCATGGACACTGTTCGCGCCCATGCCGCCGCGATGGCTCAATCACTGGGCGGTCCAGCCAGTGCCGCCGGACTCGTCAGCCCTGCCGCCGGAGATGTCTCCTCGCCTTTCGGCATGAGGCTGCATCCCATCTTAGGGACATGGAGATTCCATGACGGGATGGACATCGCTGCCTCCTGTGGATCCCCCATCACAGCCGCCGCGGCCGGGACGGTCGTCGAGTCCTTCTACAGCTCGGGGTACGGAAACCGGTTGGTCATCGACCATGGCGTTGTCAATGGTCATCAGTTGCGAACCGCGTACAACCACGCCCAAGGATATGTCGTTTCCGTGGGAGACCAGGTGACGCAGGGCCAACTGATCGGCTCAGTTGGCACGACAGGGGCCTCCACGGGATGCCACCTCCATTTCCAGGTCTGGTTGGACGGCGCTCTGACCGACCCCCAACCCCTCCTGCCATGAATCAAGCATCTCAATCGAGTCCGAACTCTCGAATCGGTCGCCTAATCTCACTTTCAAGCCCGTGGATGGGCCTGTTCGAAGGCTGCTCTCAACCGGGCGGAGGTGATGTGGGTGTAAATTTGTGTTGTTGTGATGGATGAGTGGCCCAGGACTTCCTGGACGCTTCGCAGGTCGGCGCCGCCTTCCAATAGGTGGGTGGCCATCGCGTGTCGTAAGCCGTGGGGTCCGAGGTCGGGTGCGCCCTCGACCAGTCCGAGGCTGCGGTGGACGATCCGTCGTACCACCCTCGGGTCGAGGCGCGCCCCCAGGCGCTCGCCGATGAACAGGGCTTCCCCGCTGCGGCGGGTCGCCAGGTCGGGGCGGCGAGCCAGCCAGGCGTCGACCGCCCTCAGGGCCGGCACCCCGATGGGTACGGAACGTTCCTTGTCACCCTTGCCGATGACATGGACGAGCTCGCGGGCCCGGTCGAGACTGTCCAGATCCAGGCTGCACAATTCGAATACCCGCAGACCGGTCGCGTACAGCACTTCGATGATGGCCTGGTCCCTGTGGGAGACTGCCGTGTCCTCTTCTTCGGCGACCTCGGCGAGAGCGTCCATCAGTTCGCGGGCCTCGGTTTGGGAGATCGTGTCCGGAAGGTTTTTGGGCACCTTCACAGATTTCAGCGCCCGGGAGGGATCGGTGGGGATGAGCCCCTGCTCGTGCGCCCAGGAGAAGAAACTCTTCACCGCCGATGTGCGCCGTCCGATTGTGGATCTGGCCTTCCCCTGGTCCGACATCTGCGCCAGCCACGCCCTGATATCGGACAGCGTGACCTGGTCGGCTGAGTCGATTCCCCTGGTGGACAGGAACTGGGCCAGTTGGTTCAGATCAGTACGATAAGCATGACAGGTACGTTCGGCATGCCGTACGGCGAGGGAATCCTCGTACTGTTCCATTTGTTCGATCAAAGACGCCACTTCACCAGCATGCCCCATCGAGCAGGGTTGATGGCCTATCCCACGCGGGAGATCCGCGTGCCCGGCGTGCGTCAGTTGTGCGGACACCGTATGATCGATGGGAAAGAAAGGACATTGACACCCATGACCGAATTGGCCGATCTCATGGTGGGGGGACAGGTATTGCGTATTACTCGGTGGGGTGAACCGATTCTCCACGAGCAGACGCGACCCGTCACCCAGTTCGACTCCGAATTCCACACCCTCGTACGAGACATGTTCGCCACCATGACCGCCGCGGACGGGGTCGGGCTCGCCGCCCCCCAGGTGGGAGATGATCGATCATTTTTTATTTTCCGTTGTCCCGACGCTGATGACCAGATGTACGTCGGGGTCGTCGCCAATCCCCACATCATCCTTCCCGACGGGAAGAACCGCCAACTGGTCAGTGAGGAAGAAGGATGCTTGTCCCTGCCCGGATCGTACTCCCCTCTCGCCCGACCAGACCATGCCATTTGCCGTGGCCAGGACCACAATGGCAAGCCGATCGAAATCGCCGGCACGGGACTTCTGGCCCGGTGCCTCCAGCATGAGACCGACCACCTGGAGGGGATGGTCTTCGGTGACCGGCTCTCCGACCGCGCCCGCAAACGCCTCTACGCCGACCATGAGGAATCGGCGTACCGCTATCCCGAGGATTGGCCCATCTCCCCAAAGGGTGAGTTCGACCCCACCCGGTGATCTACATGGCCCGTCGCGGCGCCAGGGCGGCCTGGGCGTGCCACCGGCCGTCCACCTCTTTGACGACCAGGGGCAGATCGAAGGTACGGGTCAACACCTGGGGAGTCATCACGTCATGGATGGGTCCCATCGCCACGACACGGCCCTGTTTGAGGAAAAGCGCATGGGTGATCCCCTGGGGGATCTCCTCCACGTGATGGGTGACCATCACCGAAGTGGGAGACAAGTCGTCCGCCGCCAGCTCCGACAAAATAGACAATAAGAGTTCCCGTCCGGACAGATCCAGACCGGCCGTCGGCTCATCGAGAAGGAGCAGTTCAGGGTCTGTCATCAGTGCCCGGGCGATCTGAGTGCGTTGTTTCTCCCCCTCTGACAAGGTACCGAAGTGCCGGTCGGCGAGTTGGTCGACGCGCAGCTGGCACATCAGCTTCTCCGCCCGTACGAAATCAATGTTCGTGTAGTCCTCGCGCCACCGTCCGAAAACAGCGTACGACGCGGACATGACCACATCCACAACCTTCTCGCCGGCTGGGATCTGGGTCTCCAAAGCAGCCGAGCACATCCCGATCCTGGGCCTCAGCTCGAAGACGTCGACGCTGCCCAACCGCTCCCCCAGGAGCGTCACAGTTCCCGAGGTGGGGAACATTCGAGCGGCGACGACTTGCATCAAAGTGGTCTTCCCCGCCCCATTGGGACCGATGATGACCCACCGATCAGCCTCGTCGACGCTCCATGTGACGTGATCCAACAAGAAACTGCGGCCCCGCCTCAACGTCACATCCGATACTTCGATGACCCTGCTCATACCATTAATTTATCCTGCCACGACCCAATTTGCCATATTTGTTCTTTTCGCGATCAAGCTCCCAGGGCGAAGTATCTTCAGAAACTGTGGCGTCCTTCGAAACATTTTCGCTTTTCCACCGAACGTATTGACATGAAAAGTTCACAAGACTAGCTTCAGTTTTTGATCGGACCAACATCACAAGGGTCCGGTGCAAACAAAGGAGTTTTCATGAGAATCGGTGTTCCAAAAGAAATCAAGAGCCAAGAAAATCGTGTCGGGATCACACCGTCGGGTGTCCACCACCTGGTCGAACGAGGCCACGAGGTCGTGGTGGAGACTGGAGCTGGCATCGGCTCCGGCATTTCCGATGACGACTTCCGCTCAGCGGGTGCGACCATGCTCGGAGTCGATGACGTCTGGGGTTCGGCGGACCTTCTGATCAAGGTCAAGGAGCCCATCGAGTCGGAGTACCACTACCTGCGCGAGGACCAGGTCGTCTTCACCTACCTGCATCTGGCGGCCGACAAGCCCCAAACTGATGCGCTGCTGGCATCAAAGACGACGTCCATCGCCTATGAGACCGTCCAGCTCGACAATGGCGCACTGCCGCTGCTGTCACCGATGTCCGAAGTCGCCGGGCGTATGTCCGTCGTCGTCGGCGCACAAGCCCTGCTCAAGCATGTCGGCGGAGCCGGAATGCTCATCTCCGGTGTGCCAGGGGTACAACCGGCCAACGTGGTCGTCATCGGCGCCGGTGTCGCCGGATCGAACGCCGCACAAATGGCTTACGGGCTGCGCGCCAATGTCACCGTCCTCGACGTCAATCTGGCCCGGTTGGCCCAGCTCGACTCGGAGTTCAGCGGGCACATCACCACGTTGTACTCAACGGCGTACAGTGTGCGTCAAGCCGTCTCGCAGGCGGATCTGGTCATCGGATCGGTCCTCATCCCCGGCGCTCGCGCTCCCAAGCTCGTCACCCATGACATGATGGTCAACGCCAAGCCCGGTTCGGTGTGGGTTGACATCGCTGTCGACCAGGGCGGCTGCTTCGAGGACACCCACCCGACCACCCATGCGGATCCCACCTATGACGTCGGCAACGCGGTTGTGTACGCGGTCGCCAACATGCCAGGCGCAGTGCCCGTCACCTCGACGTACGCGCTGACGAACGCGACCCTGAGCTATGTCACACAGATCGCCAACAAGGGTTGGAAGCAAGCTCTGCGCGAGAATCCGTCCCTGGCCGCCGGCCTGTCGACCTGGGAAGGCCACCTCACCAGCGCGCCTGTGGCACAAGCGTGGAATTATCCGTCGATCCCGATCAGCTCCGCCTTGGAGTGAGACGATCGCCGATTAAGAAAGGATAAATGACATGTCTTCCGAATCTCCGGCAACTCATACCCAATTAGCGAAGAAAATCAGTTTCTTCGGTCTGATTTCGCTGGGCGCCGCAGGCGTCATCGGCAGTAGCTGGGTGTACACCAACTCCAGGTTCTTCAAACTGTACGGTGCTGGCGGCGAGATCTTCGGCCTCATGGTGGCCGTTGTCATCGCCGTGTTCATCGCCCTGTCGTACGCTGAGCTGTCCACCACCTTCCCGAGGGCTGGCGGCGAAGTCGTCTACACGTACGTGGCCTTCGGGAAGAAGACCTCGTTCGTCGCAGGATGGGCCCTCGTTGGCGCGTACCTCAGCTCGCTGGCCTTCTACGTCTCGGCCTCATCCCTCCTGCTCGGCATGATCTTCCCAGGACTCGCTGTCGGGCCCGGCTACACGATCGCCGGGGTGGAGATGCACCTGCCTGAACTGGCAATCGGCATCCTGATCACGCTGGCCGTCTTCGCGTTCAACTATTTCGGCGTGAACCTGACCTCCCGAGCACAACAGGTGATGTTCGTCGGGATGATCATCATCGGGGTCGTCTTGGTGATCGTCGGCTTCGCACATGGTTCCCCGTCGAACTTCTGGCCGGCCTTCACCCCTGAGCAGAACCCGTTCACCTCCATCGTGAGATTCATCCTTCCGGCTATGACCTTCCTGACAGGGTTCGAACTTGTCGCGGTCATGGCTGAGGAAGCCAACATGCCCACGAAGAAGATCGGTACTTCCGTCATCTTGTCCATCGTGTGCGCCGGCGTCTTCTACGTCATCGTGCTCCTGGCTTCGGCATGGATCATCCCGTGGCAGGAAACAGCCGGCATGGACATGGGCACGATCAGCGCCTTCAACGCCGCAGGATTCAAGGTCCTCGGCTACGCGGCTTATGCGGTATCTGCATTAGGCCTTGTCACAAGCTTCTTGGGCTTGTTCGCCGCCACTCCGCGGTTGATCCTGTCCCTGTCGCGTGCGAACATTCTGCCTGCTGCTTTCGCCAAGACCTCCCCCAAGTACGGCACCCCGACCAATGCTTTGTGGCTGACGCTCATCTTCGTCCTCGCCTTCGGCTGGCTCGGTAAGGGAGCCATCGGATGGTTCCTGGACATGGGTGGATTCACCATTGCCATCGCATGGGTCCTGACCGTCGCGAGCCTGCTGCGCATCAGGAAGAAGTACCCCAACGCCAAGGGCGCTTTCCGTAGCCCGACCCTGGTCCTACCTGTGATCGGCGGATTGATCGCCATCGCGGTCGCCATCGCCGTTCTCATCCCGAACACACCGCTATCCCTGGTGTGGCCTGCTGAGTACATCATCTTGGCTGTGTGGATCATCGCAGGCTTCGTCCTGTACATGTTCAGGCCCAAGGTCGACGACCAGAACAACCTCAAGGCTCTGCTCGGCGACTCCTACGACCTCGTTGAAAGTGTTGAGAACAGTGGTACCGCCGCAGCATCTGCCGACACCTCTGCAGCCTCCAGCACCACGCAGAATCCGACGGCGACATCATGACCGTCGATTACAAGGACCGGCCCATTGCAACCCCGGTCGCGCAATGGGAATGGGCGAAGTCCAGGGCACAAACCATCCAGGAATCAGAAGAACCCCTGGTCTCCATGGGGCTCATCCCCGAGAAGATCCTTCTGAGTCCGCAGTATTTCATCCAGCTCCTGGATGGCGCCCTTCCGGACATTTTCTGCAGAGAATCCGTGTTCGCCAAAATTCTGGCGGCATCCGACGATCTACCACAAGGATGCAGGTTTGTGATCTACGACTGTTGGCGGCCCGTACGAACTCAGCAAGCGCTGTTCGACGAGTTGAAGAAGCAGTTCGCGGTGGCCAACCCTGGCAAGACAGACGCGGAACTGACACAGATGGCACTGATCTATGTTGCCCTGCCATCGTTGGATCCGCTGAAACCGTCTCCGCACAACACAGGTGGTGCGATCGATCTGAGCATCGTCGACGCCGACGGCCAACCTCTCGACATGGGAGGGGCCTACGACGACGCCTCCGAGATCTCAGGCACGATGTACTTCGAGAAGAAGCTGGCAGCAGGAGAAACTCTCACAGACGCCGAAATGAACGCCTGCGAGAACCGTCGCCTGCTGTACGCCATCATGACGAAAGCTGGGTTCACCAACTATGTCGACGAATGGTGGCATTTCGACTATGGCAACCAGAACTGGGCCTGGGCGAGCGGCGCCGGCCATGCGATCTACGGGATGACACACCCGGACTTCCCATGGAACAAGGACATCCACTGATGTTTCGAGCCGACAATGTCTGAGCCGACGACCTACGCCTCAATCAACCTTGGGGCGTTGCAGCGAAACCTCGCTGCTATCCGCCAGCACACCGGACGACTGGTCATGCTACCGGTCAAGGCCAATGCCTACGGGCATGGCCTTGTACCGGTAGCCCAGGCTGCCATCGACGGTGGCTGGGCGGATTGGCTCGGGGTGGCCACTGTTTCTGAGGGGGTCGCTTTACGAGAGGCGGGCGTCTTGGCGCCCATCCTCAAACTGTCCGGGGCTCTGCCCGATGAAACAGAAACTGCCGTGGCGAACGACCTGCGCCTGGCCATCACAGACCGACAGGGAGTCGAGTCAGCCCAAAAGGCTGCGGTCCGTACCCATCACAAAGCCTGTGTCCATCTCAAAATCGACACGGGTATGCACCGTATAGGCGTCGTGCCTTCCCAGGCAGCGGACATGGCCGAACTGATCGAGAGCCAGCCCGACGTTGAACTCGAGGGGGTCTTCACGCACATGGCGGTGGCCGACCTCCCCAGCCAGAATGAGTTCACATCGATGCAACTGGCCGTTTTCCGTGAGGCCGTCGAGGCGATCACCGAGCGGCTGGGGCGGCGCCCGGCGCTCATCCACGCCTCCAACTCGGCCGGGGTTCTTGCCCATCCGGACTCATGGTGGGACATGGTACGCCCCGGCATCATCAGCTACGGCTACTACCCCGATGTGACCACCCCTCGTAGCGTCGCCATCGAACCTGTGTTGAGTTTGGTGACCCATCTCACCCACGTACAGACCGTCCCCGCTTTCGAGACCGTCGGGTACGGCCGGACATGGGAAGCGTCGGTCGACACGCGGGTGGGAACATTTCCCGTCGGCTATGGAGACGGATACGATCGCAGGCTGAGCAATCAGACGACCGTACTGATCAAAGGGGGTCGTTACCCCCAGGTGGGACGGGTGTGCATGGACCAGTCGATGGTCGACCTCGGCCCTGATTCCATCCTTGACGTCGGAGAACGTGTGACCCTGATCGGGAACGACGGGCCAGAGTCCATCAGCGCTGACGACGTGGCCGAGATCCTCGGCACCATCAGTTATGAAGTGTTGTGTACCATCGCCAATCGAGTACCGCGTCTGTATGTGAGCGAATGACCCCGCCCCCGCCAGGACATGGTTCTTCAGCAGGCTCCCGGAGGGAGTACACTGCAACCCAAGGACTATCACCGTGCTGGAGGACGCGATGACTCACCACGTCGATGCGATTGATCGAGAGATCTTGGAGTTGCTGGTCAAAAAAGCCCGCATGTCGAATCGCGATATTGCCAAGACTGTCCATATCTCGGAATCGAATTGTTACGAGCGTATCCGCCGTCTGATCGAGACCGGGGTCATCAGGGGTTTCCACGCCGACGTGGATCCTGCGGAACTGGGCCGTCCCGTTTCCGCTGTGGTCATGATCAAGGTACGGGGCGACAAGCGCAAACAAATGCTCGACGAAACCCATGAATTGTCCGGGCTCGACGGGGTCTTAGAGGTCTTCTTCCTCGCCGGGAAATATGACCTGTTGGTGCGGGTCGCATTGCCGGATTCGGTCGCCCTGCGTGACTTCATCACCGAGTTGAACTCACGGGACACCATCGACTCAACCGAAACGAACATCATCATGGAGGCGTGCTATATGGACGAGGCCCGTCCTCACGCCAGCGTCTTGTAGATGGCGTTCGCCAATTCCGCCAGGTCGTCGGGGGTTTGCGTGCCTCCTGAGACCGTGGTCATCACACCGTCGACAAGGACTGTGACACACGCGGCTTGAGTGGGGCGGGGAGTCTGTTTGGGATCCCCCTGCCACATGATCCCGCACCTGCTGACCCCGTACCATTGCTGATTGGTGAGCACCGCTTTGCCCAGGTCGCCGGACGGGTCAAAAGTCACGACAGCCAGGTCTTTGTGCTCGATGTCCCTGGCATAGGTCACGGACATTTGTTGTGCGACAGGCGTGGAGCCCAAAGCTGTGTACCCGGCCACCTTGGCGGGCAGGACCGATCCGGCGATCGTGTGATCCGGAAGGTACGGGGGAATCGTCGGATCTGTGGTCTGGGGGGTGGTGCATCCCGCCAGAAGCATCAGAAGACAGGTGCCGATCACCCACAGTAGTCTTGTCATGATCTCCCTTTCAGGCCAGTGCGACCAACTCGATGTATTCAGGATTCCACAGATCCTCGTCTCCATCGGGGAGCAACAGCACCCTGTCGGGATTTAGCGCCTCAACTGCCCCCTCATCGTGGGTCACCAGCACGATCGCACCGCAGTACGTGTTGATCGCGTGCAGGATCTCCGCCCGCGAAGCCGGGTCGAGGTTGTTCGTCGGTTCGTCCAGCAACAAGACGTTGGCCCGCGAGACGACCAGCATCGCCAGGGCCAGCCTGGTCTTCTCCCCGCCCGAAAGGACCCGTGCCGGCTTGTCCACGTCGTCTCCGGAGAACAGGAAGGATCCCAACAAAGTACGGGCGTGGGTCTCAGTCAGTTCTGAGGCGGAGGCCATCATGTTCTCCAGTACCGATCCGGACATGTCCAGGGTCTCATGCTCCTGGGCGTAATACCCCAGTTTGAGCCCGTGCCCGTCGACGACCTCACCGAGGTCGGGCTCCTCGACCTTCGCCAACAGCCGCAGAAGTGTTGTCTTGCCTGCCCCGTTGAGGCCGAGCACGACGACCCGTGAGCCACGGTCGATGGTGAGGTCCACATCGAAGAAAACCTCCAAGGACCCGTAACTCTTGGACAATCCTGTGGCTGACAAGGGAGTTTTGCCGCACGGGGCAGGATCGGGGAAACGAAGGTGTGCCACCTTGTCCTGTGCCCGGGCCTCTTCGGCTCCTTCCAGCAGCCTCTCGGCGCGGCGCGCCATGTTCTGCGCGGCCACAGCTTTGGTGGCCTTCGCCCTCATCGAGTCGGCTTGGGCCATGAGAGCGGCCGCTTTGCGTTCGGCGTTGGCCCTCTCCCTCTTGCGGCGTTTCTCATCGGTCTCGCGCTGTTCGAGGTACTTCGCCCACCCCATGTTGTACTGGTCGATCACACACCGAGTCGCATCGAGGTGATAAACCTTGTTCACCGTCTCACCCAGGAGCGCCGCGTCGTGGGAGATGACGGTCAACCCTCCCGAGAAGGACTGCAGGAAGGTACGAAGCCAGATGATCGAGTCGGCGTCCAGGTGGTTGGTCGGCTCGTCGAGCAGGAGGGTGTCCGCGCCGAGAAAGAGGATCCGGGCCAGTTCGACTCGGCGTCTTTGCCCTCCTGACAAGGTGGAAAGCGTTTGGTTCATGATCCGCTCAGGCAATCCCACATTGGCGGCGATCCGGCTGGCCTCGGAAGAGGCCCCGTACCCTCCCTGGGACAGGAATTCCGTCTCAGCCTTGGCGTACCCCGCCATCGCCGCTTCCCGCTCGGCGCCGGTCGTCTCAGCCATGGCGTGGGAATACTTGTCCATCCGTACCATGATTTTGTCCAGTCCGCGCGCGGACAGGATCCTGGATTTGGCGCTCACCTGAAGGTCACCCGTACGCGGGTCCTGCGGAAGGTACCCGATCACTCCCTTGCGGACGACCGTTCCCGCCGCGGGAAGCCCCTGGCCCGCCATGATTCTCATCAGGGTGGTCTTGCCCGCCCCGTTGCGTCCGACGAGTCCGATCTTGTCGCCGGGAGACACGGAGAAAGTGGTGGGTTCGAGCAGCAGCCGAGCACCGGCGCGCACCTCGACATCCCTCACAGTGAGCACGTTCATTCCTTGTCTGGCTGAGTACGGCAACCAACACCGAACGGTGTCATCCTGCCAGGGGCAGGATCTCCGTCATAGTTCGCAAATGTTTCCTGAACCTCAGAAAACGGGGTCCAGGGCTTCGGACCACAGTTCAGCTTCGGCCTCAGCAGCCTTCTTGGCGCGGGCGACGTACACAAAAATCAGTCCGACGAGAAGGACGAGAGTGATCAGAGCGGATTTCTTCATGCCCCCAGCTTATCGTACAAAGCTCGTATGGCATCGCCAGGGTCTCACATCCCTGAATTCGGCCGATTTTGAGGACTTTGACTCCACGTACTTTGCCAGGTACGTGGATGTACACTCCACAAAATCGGGAATTTGAAGTATCGTGGAACCATGTCACCTCATCAAAGATGGTGACTGATTCAGCGTACGGGCTTGGCGCTGCACTTCCTGGCTTTTCTCGAGTTCATGGTGCATCACTGATTACTAGGAGTGCTACACTGAGTTTATGCCGACCGTATTACAACGACACTCGATCACGGAGACGCCTGAGATCGCCGAGGCTATCGACGACACGGAAGCTATCTGGCCGGGCGCCAGTCGCTCTGATGTGCTGCGCCACCTTGTCATCCGTGGAGCTCAAGCCGCTCGTCTCGACCTGGAATCGCGACAGGCGGCGATCCGAGAATGGTCAGGGTTCCTGCCGGGAGTCTATCCGCAAAATGCCGCCCAGTCGCTGAAGGACGAGTGGCCCGCGTGATCATCCTCGACACATGTGTCCTCATCGCCTTCGCTGATCCGGCGAACATTTTCCACACCGACTCTGAGCGTATCCTGGCGACGACGGAACCTCTGGCCATCACCGCGTTGAGCGGGGCCGAACTCATGGTCCACCCCTCCCCCGATCAACGCCATCAATGGCGGGACATGCTGCGGAAGTTGGCCATCGACGTCGTACCCATCACCGAGGACGACATGGAAGCCATCGCCCAGACCCGGCGGGAATCCAGCCTGAAGATGCCTGATGCCCTGGTGGTATGGGCAGCCCAGACCCATGGAGCTGCCATTGCGAGTTTTGACCAACGCCTGCTCGATCGAGCAAGCGACCTTGGAATAGCCACGATCCACTAGACCAGGCGACACTCACAGGTTGAAGCCGATGGCCCGCAGTTGTTCGCGGCCGTCGTCGGAGATCATGTCCAGGGTCCAGGGGGGCAGCCAGACCCAGTTGATGGCGACGTCGGAGGTCAGGGTGGACAACAGGTAGCGTACATCCATTTCTAGTTGGTCCGTGAGGGGGCACATCGGCGATGTCAGGGTCATGTCGATGGTGGCACGGCCGTCCGAGTCGATGTCCACTCCGTACACCAAACCGAGGTCGACGATGTTGACGCCCAACTCGGGGTCGACGGCGTCCTTGAGGGCGTCGAGGATCTGGTCGGGCGTGGCCCACTCCTGGTTTGTGACGTTGTCAGATGGTTGGATGTCGTCACTCATGGTTGTCTCCTTGGGTACGGATGATGGCGTCTTTCAATGCCGCCCAGCCGAGCATGGCACATTTCACGCGGGCCGGGAACTGGGCGACACCATTGAAGGCGATCGCGTCGCCGTAGGTGTCCTCGTCCAATTCGATCTGGCCCTGGCCCTCCAGCATGGTGAGGAACCCGTCGTAGAGATCCAGCGCCTCGCCGACGTCCTGGGAGATGACCAGATCGGTCATGACAGAGGTGGATGCCTGCGAGATCGAGCACCCCTGGGCCTCGTAGCTCACATCGGTGATGGTCTCGCCGTCAGTTGTCAGCCTCAACACCAGTTCGTCCCCACAGGAGGGGTTCACATGGGTCACTTCGATGGAGTACGGCTCGCGCAAGCCGGAATGGTGCTTGGCGCGGTAGTGGTCGAGGATGATGTCTTGGTACAGCGCTGTGAGGTCAGCCATGGGACTCCTTCAAAGGGTACAAAGATCCTGCCTGGGCCAGGATGACAGGTTGGGTCGGCACACGGAAGAAACGGAGGGTTTCGTACAGCGCCTCGACCAGGGTGTCGATCTCCTCGGTCGTGGTGTAGAGGTACGACGAGGCCCTCACGCTGGACTGGACCCCGAAACGCTCGTGCAGAGGACGGGCGCAATGATGGCCCCCGCGTACCGCCACGCCGTACGAGTCCAGGACCTGCATCACGTCGTGGGGATGGATGTCAGCCAGAGTGAAGGAGATGGCTGATCCCCTGTCGCTTGTCGGGCCCAGAATCCTCAGGTGGGGAACCGACCGGAGTTGTTCCAGGGCATACTCCGTGACGAATCTGTCATGCTCGGCGATCTGGTCCATGCCGATCCGTGTCAGATAGTCGATGGCGGCGCCAAGTCCCACGGCTTGGGCGATGGGCTGGGTTCCCGCCTCGAAACGGTGCGGCGGACGGGCGTACGTCGATCCGGTCATCCTCACGATCTCGATCATCTCCCCGCCGCCCAGGAACGGCGGCAATGATTCCAGCAGATCATAGCGGCCCCACAGGACTCCGATCCCGGTGGGCGCCAACATCTTGTGCCCTGTGAAAGCCAGCATGTCCACACCCATCGCCAGCACATCGGTGGGGCGATGCGGTACCCATTGGGACCCGTCGGCGATCACCACCGCACCCACGGAATGCGCCCATGACGAAATCTCGGACAAAGGGGCCGGGACCCCTGTCACATTGGACATCGCCGTGACGGAGACAACTTTCGTACGCTCATTGATGAGGGATTCAGCACGCGCCCTGTCCATGTCGAAACCCCCGTCGTCGTCAATGTCGAACCACTTGAGCACCGCACCCGTACGCTGGCAGGCCAGCTGCCACGGAACAATGTTGGAGTGGTGCTCGGCCACGGAGATGACCACCTCATCGCCGGGGGCCAGCCGCGATGACAACGTGTGCGCGGCCAGATTCAACCCCTCCGAGGCGTTCTTGGTGAACACGACCTCCTCAGGCTGACCTCCGATGAACGAGGCGACTTTCTGACGGGCCCCCTCGAACGCGGCCGTCGCCTCGGCGCCCAGCGTGTGCATGGCCCGGGCGACATTGGCGTTGTGGCGAAGGTAATGCTCCCGGACCACGTTCAGAACCTGGATGGGTTTTTGAGAGGTGTTCGACGAGTCCAGATAGCACAGCCGATGATCCCCGATCATTCGTTCCAAGATTGGGAAGTCAGCCCTTACCGCGCCGATGTCGTACATCAGTCCTCAGCCTTCACCCAATGTTCGTACCCCGTCTCCTCCAGACTGTCGGCCAGAGAGGAGTCACCCTCCTCGACGATGTGCCCGTCGACGAAGACATGGACGAAATCAGGGGTGACGTAGCGCAAAATCCTCGTGTAGTGCGTGATCAGCATCACACCTCGGTCACCCTGGGCGACGTAGCGGTTGATGCCTTCGGAGACGATGCGAAGCGCGTCGATGTCGAGCCCGGAGTCGGTCTCGTCCAGGATCGCGTACTTGGGGTTGAGAAGGTCCAACTGTACGATCTCATTGCGTTTCTTCTCCCCGCCGGAGAAACCCTCGTTGACTGAGCGGGAGGCGAACTCCTCGTCTAATTGCATGGCGGCCAATGACTCGTTGACCTTTTTCACCCAGGTACGAAGCGGGGGCGCCTGGCCGTCGATGGCCGTCTTCGCGGTACGAAGGAAGTTCGCCACGGACACGCCTGGGACCTCGACGGGGTACTGCATAGCAAGGAACAATCCCGCCTTTGCGCGCTCGTTGACGCTCATCCCCACCATCTCCACCCCGTCCAACATCACCGATCCGGAGGTGATGGTGTACTTCGGATGCCCGGCCAGGCTGTACGCCAGTGTGGATTTCCCCGATCCATTGGGGCCCATGATGGCATGGACCTCACCGGGTCTGACCGTGAGATTCACCCCTTTGAGGATGGGCTTGGGCCCGGTTTCGGTCTCCACGGACACGTGCAGGTCGCGGATGTCAAGACTGCGGTCGGTCATATTCAGTT
>JGI24699J35502_11134206_pt1 | contig 57169 bp, 55 predicted proteins | sample TergutMp193P4_FD_35502 | JGI IMG/M metagenome (IMG submission 35502)
TTTTCCGTGCTTTTTATTAACCTTATTTTTGAAAGTTCCCTTCGTAGCCGAGGATAATGACATATTCCCCTCCCCTTATTAATTAATTGAAAATAAGAGAATAAGGGAGAATGTCAAGAGGACTGTCAAGGCTATTGAGGGCGCCTTCGAAAATAAGGTTAATAGATAAGGAACTAATCCATTGAACGCATTTTCTAAAAAAATGAACTTACATTTTTTATAGTCTGCCCTATGGCAAGGAAGGGAGAGCGCTAATCCAACGGTTCAAACTGTCGAGTAGGAGAGGGGAATCTTTTCGTACCGCCCACGCCTGCAACTGAGTAAAACTAATGTCCGTATTGATGTCGATTCCAGGGAATAGGGTCTTGTTTTTCAATGCGATTTTTTTATCGACGACGGCATAATCAATTTGCCGGTACGCTACCATATATAATATTTGCTCCTGCGTATAATCGTCCAGTTCTTTGATGTAAATAGGTTCGGCAATTTCTTCCGACAAGTTTCGCAGTCGGAGGATGCAAGGCGAATTCTTGGGAACAAAAATAGTTTTGCGGCCCAATTCGATTTGGTTTCGTATCAAAGGACGGTCTTTGGAGTCGATGGGTTTTCGCTGGATTAAAACTTGTTTGTTGTGCGCGATGGGAACGGTAAATGCCAGCGTCTTTTTGCCCTCGTTTGTAACCGGAATATTCAGCGCAATGACGTCGTAGGTTTTATTCTCTAATTTTTGAATGCAAGTTTTCAGGCTATTTTCCAGGAATATATTGACTTTCAATCCCGAACGTTTTTCAATGTATTTGCAAAGTTCGTATTGCATTCCTGCAATGGAATCTCCCGACACATAGTAATCGACCAAATTGTATTCGGTGACGATATTTAAAGCGCTGTCTGCCGCTATCTCCGGCCAGTCTCTGGGAGCGCTTGAGGAATAAAAAAATCTGTGACATACAAGGTATGCCACAGAAAGACCGATGAGAATACTCATGATGATCGCACATGTTCGTTTTTTGTAAGCCATACCTTTCTGTATTTACTGACGGACATTGCTGTTTCCCGATGTGTTGACGGAAATATTTCTCGATGTCAAATTTTGGACATCAATATCAGAATTTTCTGACGCGGTAGCGCTTGCATAGTTGGCATTTCCGCTCACGTGAACGCTGGAACCTTCCGAAGCCGTTACAAATAAGTTGCCTGTAAGACTTAAGTCGATTTTCATGTCGCTGCCTCCAATGGCAGACAAAAAGCAATTTCTACTTTGCAAAGATTCGATAGCGCAATCAGAGGCTCCAGAACTCGAAATTGTTGTATTTCCGGAGACGGTCAAAGAAGTGATATGAATATCGGAACCTCCCGAAGCGGTGGCTTGAAAAGAAGTTCTGCAATTCAGATTATCGGCATAAAAGTCGGATCCGTCAGACAGCGTTATTTCGCTAAGCATAGACGAAGAAACATACACTTTGATGGCCTTATTTTTCTTAACAATGTGGAAGACGCTTTTGTCCTTTTCCCGCGAAATAATCAGCGCATCGTCTTCCACATCGGTAGTAATTTTCTTAATCATCTCTTCATCAGCTTCTATTTCAATTGTTTTTGAATTTTCCTGAGTAAAATAAACGTCAATACCCAATTCCACTCGTATTTCCTGAAACGAATCCACTCGCCGAGTTTCAGTTACAACAGCAGCCTTAACACTGCAAACACTGGAAACAAACGCACAAAGTAATAATGCTAAATTTTTGATTTTCATTGTTTTCAAATTTTGATGGTTAATTTTTATTTTTGAGTATAGTGATCTATACCTTAGGTTAATTTTCTTAAACTGTTTTTTTTTAATAATTTCAATTTGCTATATTCAAGTCTTTCTGATGGAGATTGAATTCAAAATTGCTTGACAAATCCAGCAAAGATAAGTCGCTATGCCTACAATAAATAAAGGGTTTTGCATCCTTGAATGCCTTGGCTTTCAAGGATGCAGAAACTAACACTAAATCAATAGCGAAAAAGCCGTAAAAATTGTTCATTTGTATTTTTTCATCTTTCAGGTCGGCAGAGAGCATTAATTGGGTGAATGTTGTGTGATAAGAAACCGCAATCGGGTCGTTGATTTTTTGAGAAGGCCTTCCATAAGACAATCTTGGGAGCCTCTTATATAAGGTGAATAATAGTAAACGCTTTTTCATGACTTTTCAATATTAGATATTTCTTCCCTTTGGTCTTATGAAGTTTATGGTTGCAATCAACTTATTTCCGCTTGTTCTTCCGGAATGGACGCGGGAGGAAGCTGGAAATAAACGCTCCTCTCGCTATTTTGTATCCCGCAATTAATCTATACCTGCAACTCTTAATCGAAAATTACCTCTAAATGAAGAGAAAAATTCATTACTTATATCCATGAAGCAGTGTTGATTCCGCCGATACAAAACTTTTTACAAAAGTAAGATTTATTTTTTATATTATCTATTTTCAATTTGCCTTTTATTCTTATTTGATTAAATTTAACAAAAGCTTTATGCCTGTGATAATAAAAAAAACTATTTTTGTAGAAAAAACAATTCGATATATGTCTGTACAACTCGTTCTCATACCGGTCACTCTGGGTCAAACGTCTGTTTCTAAAGCGCTTCCAGCTTATAATAGAGAACTTATATTGTCTATTCAATATTTTGTAGTGGAAGATATACGCAGCGCTCGGCGTTTTTTGAAGCAGTTGGATTCGGATATTCGTCTGGAGGCCATCACCTTTTTTACATTAAATAAGCACACTTCGAAAGAAGAACTTTCCGGTTTCCTGCAGCCGCTCGGCGAAGGACATTCGGTAGGGATTCTCTCGGAAGCCGGTTGTCCGGCAGTAGCCGATCCGGGAGGAGAACTGGTATTTCTTGCTCAGCAAAAAGACATTCCTGTTGTTCCCCTGGTGGGACCATCCTCCATTTTGCTGGCCTTGATGGCTTCCGGATTTAATGGTCAGAATTTTGCATTCGAGGGTTATCTGCCAGTCGATAGCGGCCTGCGGATAAAAACATTGAAGCGATTGGAGCAGCGGCTGACTATTGAAAATCAAACGCAGATTTTTATAGAGACGCCGTATCGCAACCATAAATTGCTGGAAGATATAATCAAAACATGCAAGCCGGCTACTTACTTGTGTATAGCCGCGGATATTACTTTAGAAACGGAATGGATTAAAACAAAAAGTATTAAGGAATGGAAAAAACACCTTCCGGAATTATCCAAACGACCTTGTATCTTTGCCCTTGGGCAACCGTCTGTCAATGCATCTTTATAAGAGTTAAACAATCTTATATCGTTGGTTTAAACGCATTTTTTGTTTATCTTTGCATAACACGGAAATTCTGAGGACTATGAAAACGAATCAGGAAGAAGTGATGCTGGAACATCCGACGACTCTGGGAGAAAAAATTCCAAATAGTTGGCAAAGTTTACACTTCTCAAAAAATTGCACTCTGGAAAACAATACTTCTTATGACGCAACCATCTTTTTTGTAATCAAAGGAAGCATTTACTTTTCCATTGAAAATGCGGAAAATCATCGAATCGGTGCGCAAGAAATGTGCGTCATTTCGAGCGAAAATTCAGGAAAGATGAAAGTGGAGGAAAACACGCATATCATGATGTGTTCGTTTCAAATTGAATCTCTTGTCTCTGAGCAAAACGCGATTAATGAATTAATGAATCAGGAAGGCGATCAATCGGGTCGTTTTGAAAAACTTCCAATCAAAGAACGAATCGGCGGTTATCTCGGCGAATTGGATTTATGCTTGCAAGAAGGCTTAGATTCGGCCTATTTTCAGGAAATTAAAAGACGGGAATTATTTTTATTATTATTTTTTTATTACTCCAAGCAAAGCCTGGCAAAGTTTTTGCAAGGTATTTTATTTGAAGATATTCAATTCAGGGGATTCATAATGAAGAACTATCAAAGGGTTAAAAATGTGCAAGATCTAGCAGTTTTGGCTAATTATTCGACGTCGGGATTCATAAAAAGATTTCACCGGTGCTTTAATGAATCGCCGTATAAGTGGATGCAGAGGCAAAAAGCGAGTCAAATTTTGTTTGATATCAAAGGAGGAACAAAATCGTTGCAGGAAATAGCCACCTTGTACAATTTCTCATCCTATCAGCACTTTGCGAATTTTTGCAAAGTACAGTTCGGTTTTCCTCCTACGAGAATTCTTGATAAATATGTGGTAAATGAATCGAGTAATTAAAAGAAAGGTAAAAATACATGTTAATTGGGCAAAAATATATGAGTGTTAATTATATTAAAGGGTGTATCTTTGCTGCGTTTTAGTACACTCTGGTATATGTAAAAATTTATTGCAATGGCAAAACAAACATCTATTGCGCACCAAAAGTATGTTTTGGAGCAGTTTCTATTATTACTTTCCGGCTTCGAAAACGAATTTAAGAGTCTGGTTCAAAGATATGAACAAAGTATTACCACTCTTTATGAGGATTTAGGATTGATCGAGGAAATATATGAAGATTATAGAAATCTATATATGACTCCGCTAAAAACGGCTATGATGGAATTGATTTCGAGAATCAGAGAGGAAGACATTCCTTTTATAGAGAAAGAAATTGATTTTATGTCGTCGCGATAGTTAAATTAATTATCTTTTATCATTATGAATGAATACTCTGGAAAAGTTAAGGGACTAATTGATGGAAAGATCCAGAAAGAATCGGTGGGGTCGATTATTGCGGATGTTTTATTGAAAGGACGGAATGTCGTGATTCCGGGCTTAGGGTATTTGGAATTAAAACCTCTTTCGAATCGATATGCCGTTTTATTTAGAGCTGCGAAATCGGAAGCTGAAATGGAATCAACGCAGCATTTTTTCGGAGGATATGAAAAAGAAGAATTTTTGTCGCTGATTTATCATTTTGTATCTGCCCCCCTAATGGAAGGAAAAGTAGTTTCATGGCCTGAATTAGGTTTTTTTCACCCAATTAAAAATGAAGATGGAAGCTTACGTATTTCATTCACTCCCTCCAATTCATTCCGCAAGCAAGTAAGTGGAGTGAATTTTTTAGTGAATGAAGAATTAAACAAAATTCTTTCAAACGACGAGGTTAAAACGATCGGCGAGATTAAAAAAGTCGAAGAGATTAAACGACTTGAAGAAGTTAGAAAGATCGAAGAAGAAGCGAAAAAAATCAAAGAAGAAGCGAAACGACTTGAAACTAAGAAAATCGAAGAAGAAGCAAGAAAAATCGAGGAAGAAGCCAAACGAATCGAAGAAGAGGAGGCCAAAAGGCAGGAAACTAAACGATTAGAAGAAGAAGCCAAACGGATCGAAGAAGAAGAGGCCAAAAGACTGGAAGCCAAATGGCTCGAAGAAGAAGCCAAACGGCTCGAAGAAGAAGCCAAACGACTGGAGGCCAAACGGCTCGAAGAAGAAGAGGCCAGACGACGGGAAGAAGCTAAAAAACTTGAAGAAGAAGAGGCCAAACGACTGGAGGCTAAACGGCTCGAAGAAGAAGCAAGAAGACTGGAAGAAGAAGCCAAAAAACTCGAAGAGGAAGAGATTAAACGGCGGGAAGAAGAAGCGAAGAGAATTGAAGCGAAAAAACGGGAAGAAGAAATTAAAAAGTTCGAAGCGAAACGACTGGAAGAAATTAAAAAAATTGAAGAAGCGAAAAGTAAAAAGGAAGAAATCAAAAAAAAGGAAGAACCAGAAATTATAATAGCCGCTAAGAAAACAGAAGAAACGACGGCGCCTATAATTGAGAAAACAAAGGTTGAAAAACCAAAGGAATTATCGAGCGAAGAATTGGAGAGGTTGCTCTTTGAAGATTCGAAAAAGACGTTTGCCTCAAAAGAACCGGAAAAAATTGCCGGCGAGGAAAAAACGGAGAAAGTGGAAGAAGACGAGTGGGTCGAATATACCCCTTTTTTCAAAACAAGACAAGCAAAACAAACGATTCGGGACCACGAAAGCGAAGAAATAGAAGAAGTGGAGGAGGAATTGCCTGTCGATTTAGAAATAAAAAAATGGCGAGAAGAACGGAATAACAAATATCGTGAGCCGGAAGTGAAAATCGAGTTTTCCAAACCAGCTGATCAAAAAGTAATTAACAAAACAAAAGAAAGAAAAGGAAAGAATGAAAAAGATGAAAAAAGAACCGTGCATTTACGCGCGAAGAATGATTCCAAGCGATGGAATAGAAGCGCATTAGGGTTTATGATGTTGTTTGTTGCCGTAATCATAGCGTTAGGTATGATGGTGAAAATTTTTTCTTCCAAGGAAAAAAATAAATCAACCAATTTAGAGCAACAACAAGTAGTAGGCTCCCTTCCCTATTTGGCCGAACAAAATTATGGAAATCCTGCTTTTTGGGTATATATCTACGAAGCAAATCGTGATAAATTGACTTCTCCGATCAATATACCTGCGAAAATAGAACTGGAAATTCCCGATTTGTCTGAATATAACGTCGATGTGAAAGACAGTCTGGAGATCAAAAGAGCAAAAGTGATGTCTGATATGATTTTGAAACAAAAGTATTAACATGAAAAATTTTAGGAGAATTAATGAAATTAACTGAATTAACTAAATTAAATGGAAATAATATGAAAAGATTAATTATTACTTTGTTATCGTCCATCGCGTTTTTGGTGGTTGTGGGGCAAAGCAATCCTACGGTAGTAGTGGGAGACATGAAAATTGCCGCGAATGGGACGATGAAATCTGTGGGGGCCGTAAATATGAAAGCAACCGATGTGCAGAATTCCAGAATGGTGAACAATGGAACGCTCAATGTGGCGGGAGGAGGAATTATTTTTTATTCAGCTCCGGGTAAAGACGGTTTGCTATTGACTAATGAAGGGGCTACTGTAACGGCGCCTACCGATTCAAGGAATGTAAAAATGCATAAGGTTTTTGAGGATAATGAATTTTATTATGCCATCTCTTTTCCTTTTGATGTGAATACCAATTCGATTACAAATGCCGCTACGGGCGAAGTCCTTTCGGTAAACTACGACCCAAGCGATGGCGTTTCGTATAAAGGTTTGTATATATTTGAGTATGATTCTCAAAACCGAGCTAATACAGGTCTGTTCGGGAGTAATTGGAAAAATTTTTCCGGTTCGGTTCTAAAAAGGGGAACGGGCTACAGGATATTGTCTTATGATGCACCCGAGGTGGAATTTCCTGCGGCTACCTATCCATCTTCAAACTCAGATTCGTTATTTGCTTACAGCAATAAAAACTTGAACGGTCTGATCGATTATATAAAGAGAGACGCTTCGGGTAACCCCTCCCAGGTTGGAGATTATCCGGAAGGACGGGGCTGGAATTATATCGGCGGATTGAATACAAGCGCTTTCGACTTGAGAAAAGCGCTGGATTTTACCATTGATGGTAGTAATGAGTGGAATCAGGCCATTTACTACATGAAGCCTAATGAAACTTATGTGCAATTACTTCTTCGAGTCAATGATGCAATCGCTTCTCCTTATGTTCCATTTTTTGTTCAGGTAAGGGGAGGAGATAATTCAGGAAATGCTACAATTGCGGCACACTTTTATAAAGATGGAGTTACTATAAGCGATGCAGTTCCTACTGATTTTCGAGCTTCTGAGGCTGCCAACGAAGACGTTATTTGCTCCTTGACTCTTCGAAGCGATCTTCGGGACGACGATTCAGATGATATTTACCTTGTATTTGGCGACAAATACAAGGATGAGTATCGAATACAAGAAGACGCTGTCAAAATGTTTTCGAACAATGAACCACAGTTGTGGGCCAATGTAAATTCTATTCAACTATTTGCCAACGCGCTTCCACGAGACGGAGAGGGAAAAGTGGTGAATCTGGGCTTTTCTGTACCGAAAGCTGGACAGTATACATTTGAATTCGCTAATAAACTCGGTGATGGTCAGTTTGTAAAAAAAGCGATACTGGAGGATAAAACCACGGGAACCCAAACCGACGTTTTGACGAAAACGTATTCGTTTACTGCAAACGATGCGTCGAAGGCGAGCGATCGTTTTGTACTATACGTCAATCGCTCTGCCACGGGAATCGATGCAGTGGAAAGCCCCACAGTTTATGCTTACGTGCAGGACGGTCGGTTGACGGTTAAAAATGTGGCGAACGGCGATAAGATACAGGTAGTGGATTTGGCTGGACGGGTCGTTGCCTCAGGCATTGCTCAATCCAGCGAGTTTTCAACCCTGTTGAACCAAAAAGGAGTCTTCATTGTCAATGTGAAAGGCGAAAAAAATGCGGTTTTGAAAGTCCTGAGTAAATGAGGCAATCGAATGAAAAAGTATGTAGCGATAGGGATCGTATGTATTTGGATATGTGGAAATGTGGGCGCAACGCCTCGTTTTCGGGAAGCGGGTATTTTGGATAAAATAACGCTGAAACATTGGGATAACAATACGCCGCAAACAGGTAATGCGCTAGGCATAGTTTACCTTTATACTCAGGAAAACTCGACCGCCAAAATGGATCGCATAGATGCTCTTCGAATGACAGGGAGCTTGTGGTCGCTGAGCGCTGATAGCATAGCGGCGCCGTTGTTTGTGGATTGTCGACCGTATAGCGGTTATTATGTGGATTTTCCATTGGCAATCGCAATTAGGGCTGCAGGTAAGCAAACAATCACTTATGAAAAGACAGCATCCAATGAAGCGTCATTGGATGTGGCTACGGCTATTGAGTTGCGAAGCACGGCAGACTCAAACGTACGCGTTGACTTTCTTACGAAAAACAGTTATGATTTTGATGCATACGCATTTGACGCAAAAAAAGTTAATGATACGATCAAAGTCCTGTTTTTGAGAGTGTGGGGCGCCAACAGAGTGAAAGAGAATGTGCAGAATGCCCAGTGGAACGACCCTAACAGTTGGTTGGGAGTAGCGCCGAAGCCTGAGATTAAGAACCTTTATATACTGATTCCTGAGGCTGCAACGATTGCGATTCCTTCGGGAAGCATAGAGGTGGATACGGTTAATAATGAAGGTACTTTAACCAATGGCGGTACGCTAACGGCTGAAAGAGTTTTCAATACCGGTACGATTACGAATAATAAAGGATCGACGATCGTGGTGACGAAAGCCTTATATCTGGGTTCGAATTCTTCTGAATCGCAATAAATTACTAACGTATAAAAATAATAAAAAAGAAAATGAAAAAGAAACGAAAATTTTTAGTCATATCGATGTTCTTATTTTCTCTGTTCATTTTTAATAAAATGAACGCGCAACAACCAGGGCTATATGATAATGATAATAGCAATGACAATACGCCTTCAACGTCAAATGAAGGAGGAAGTACTCAGACAGGTGTTTTTCGTGTTGGCCCGGGAGGCGGCCCAGGTGGTGATCCGGGAAAGGAAGACACGCCTATTGGAGAAGGACTGCTTATTCTTTCGGTACTGGCGGGCGGATATGCAGTAATAAAAAAGAAAAAATCAAAAATAAAAAGTAATGAAGTTTAATATTGGATTATTATTAATTTGCCTTTTGGCCGTTATGGTGGGTGCGTCGTGCACTTCCTCCCGAAAAGTAACGTATCTTCAGTATGATTCGAACTTGGGAGAAGCTGATTTTTATACTCAGTCGAGAGATAATGTAATTCGTTATCAACCGGATGACGTGTTAGGTATTGTGGTAAATGTGGTAGGACAACCAGCGGTAGCTTATGACTTTAATTTACCGCTTCAACCTGCGGCTACTACCGACAATTCGAGCGACTATGTGGATCAGGGAGTAGGACGGCAAACCTATATGGTAAACAAAGAAGGACAAATTGATTTTCCTGTATTAGGGGCTGTGAAAGTATCCGGTTTGACCCAAGCGGAGTTAGAGAGATATCTCAAGATGGCTCTACGCGCTTATTTAAAGGTCGAACCGGTCGTAACAGTTCGCATGATGAATTTTCGAATAACTATTTTGGGCGAAGTCCAGCGTCCGGGTCAATACAGCGTAAGTAAAGACCACGTAAGCGTTTTGGAAGCTTTAGCCCTGGCAGGTGACATGACTATCTATGGTAAACGAGATGATGTACGGCTAATACGAGAAATGCCGAATGGAGAGGTGAAAATAGTGTCGATGGATATTAGTAAGGCTCAGATTGTTTCTTCCCCTTATTTTTATCTTCATCAGAATGATCAACTGTATGTTGTACCAAATTCAGCAAAAGCGAAGTCGGCTGATATAGGATCTCAAACCTCTCTTTGGTTTTCTATCGCTTCTGTAGCATTTACAGTATTTAATATAGTGGTTTCGCTTACTAGATAATGAAAAAAATGAAGAATGGAAAAAAGTACAGGCAATAGGAAAACACAGGAAAGGGAAATTAATTTTCAATGGTTTATCGTGACTTTTTTAGTCCATTGGAAATGGTTTCTCCTTTCTATTGTTTCTTTCCTTTTGGGAGGATATCTCTATTTGCGTTATGCAACGCCTATTTATCAGGTCGCTTCGAGTATTATTTTGAAAGATAGTAAACGCGGCGGCTTAGGAAACAGCGAACTTTCTGTTTTTGAGAATATGGGTATTCTTGAGAACAATAGCAATGTGGATAATGAAATGGAGATTCTTCGTTCGCGCAATTTGATTGAAGCGGTCGTTATTGAACAAGAGCTTTATATCCGCTATGTGATAAAGGGTAAATTCAAAGATACCGAATTGTATAATGGATCGTACACAAAATTTTATACTTCTACTCCGGTGAAGGTTTTTGCAGACGCCAAAATCATTTCGGCTCTTAATGGAACAATTTATCTAAATGTATCTCTTACGGATAAATCAACGATTCGGGTAATTGGACATTATGGAGGAAGAGAGTTTATGAGCGAATATTCTTCTCTTCCGGCGGTATTGAAAACTCCAATTGGGGAAGTGCTTCTTCTGTCGGACGAAAAGTTTCTTTTGAAAAAAGAATATCCGTTGGATATACAAATTATTCCTCCTCTGTGGATGGCCCAACGCTACATGGGAGCTTTGAGGTTGAATCTGACAGATAAGAATACAACAGTTGTGCAGTTGTTGTTAAAGGAAACGCATACGAAAAGAGGAGAAGATTTTCTTTCCAAATTGGTTGAACTTTACAATAGGGATGCAATGGACGATAAAAACAAGGCAGCAACGAATGCCTCTCGTTTCATTTCCGACCGTTTGATAGGGTTGACTGACGAGTTGATCATTTCTGAAAAATCCATTGAGGATTACCGGAAGAAAAACCGAATCACCAGTTTGGATGTAGAATCTGAAATGTTGATGAAGGAAGATAACGAATATGAGAAAAAATTGGTGCAAAATGGGACAGAGAAACTTTTGCTTTCCTACCTGGAAGAAGAATTAAACAACGATAATTCCAGTTTATTGCCAGCTACGCTGGGAGGAATTAATCCATCTTTGTCTTCGGGAATCGAGAACTATAACCGTACCCTTTTAGAAAGGGAAAGATTATTGGCCTATACCAGCGATGAAAGTCCGGTTGTCATACGAGTAGACGAACGGCTAAATATGTTGAAAGAAGATATCAGGGCGGGTATAAAAGCATTGAAGTATACTTTGACGCGTCAAGAAGAAGAGTATGCGAAGATGAATAAGTACTACGGAGGAGATATAGAGGATGTTCCGCGTAGAGAAAGAGAACTGACAGAATTAGTTCGTCAACAGATGATTAAAGCTAATCTATACGTAGATTTATTGAAAAGAAGAGAAGAGATAGACTTAACGCTGGCTGTTACGGCGCCGAGAGCAAAAGTTTTGGAATCGCCTCTTGCGTCAGGGCCTATTGCTCCGCGCAGATCGATGATCTACTTGATGTGTTTGGCGGGAGGATTTCTTTTTCCGTTTTTCATAAGCGGTTTCAGAGAAATGCTGAATTACAAGCTTTCGGATGAAGAAGAAGTTCGTCGTTTGTCGGAGGTGCCGATCATTGTGTCTTTGCCTTATGTGAGAAGCAACGATGCCTTGGTGGTAACGCCTACAGCCACAACCGCGATTGTAGAACGTTTTCGTCTGCTGCGAACCAATTTGCAATTTACACTGGATAATGTTGACAAAAAATCCATATTGGTAACCTCTACCATTAGCGGTGAGGGAAAAACATTCGTTTCAATCAATTTGGCGATGATTTTTTCATTGAAATACAAAACCTTATTAGTGGGTCTGGACATCCGTCGACCAAAAATAACGGATCATTTAGGCTTGCCGAAACAATTGGGGCTGATCTCTTACCTGACAGGAGAAGAAACCGATGTAAATAAATTGATCAATCGAAACGTCAAAGGAACCAATCTGGATGCTTTGGTATCGGGCGTTGTTCCTCCTAATCCCAATGAGCTTTTAATTGAAAGAACCTTGGATAAGATGTTTGCTGATCTTCGTAAGCAATACGATTATATTATCATCGACAGTTCGCCTGTGGGCAGCGTTTCGGATGCCTTCTTGTTGAGTCGAGTTTCAGATGCTTCGCTTTTTGTAGTACGGAAAGATTGGACTCCTAAATCGGCTATTTTCTTGGTAAACAACATTAATGAAGAAAAAAGATTAAATAATGTAAATCTTGTGTTAAATGCTTTTAATAGCGGAAAAGGAGGCCGCTATGGATACGGCTATGGATACGGCTATGGATACGGCTATGGATACGGCTATGGATACGGCTATGGTTCGGAAGAAAAATAATTAATAAAATAAAAAAAGATGAAAAAAGTAACTAATTTAGTATGCGCATTAATTTTATATGCCTTTGTGTTTTCTGCGTCAGCTCAGGATAATAAACAACAATTTGACACTAAGCCTAAAAGTAAAATAGGCGATAATTGGTTTGTTTCTCTGGGAGGAGGATTGAGCCTGTTGCAAGGCGAACAAGATGGCGACCGATCCCTTTCGGAGCGTATGACTTATGGAGGTGAATTTTCTGTGGGAAAATGGTTTAACTCCAAATTTGGCATGCGCCTTCAAGCTTCGATGGGTCAGTTGAAAGGATTCAATTATACACTTTATCATGAGGGGAAATACATCTTCGGCACAGACCGCCACATGACACAGTATCCGGTTGGGTTTAATACAGACTATGCCGATGGCGACAAATTTAAAGGCGATTGGAGTTTCTATAAAGAAGGGTATAACAACGGAAATTTCAAGTTGGTAGGCGATGATGAAGGTTTTTGGCAGGAGTTTGGTTATCAAACGGTAACTGTCGATGCGATGGCTAATCTTACTAATCTTTTCCGGAGTTATCCAAAAGACAACCAAGTGGATTTTATACCTTATGTAGGCGTAGGGATGGCGCATGCCAACAGTAGCCCTACGAATCTGGCTTACACCGGATTTATGGGAAAATTTGGCGTACGGGTAGCCTTTAACTTTTCGAGTCTTGCTGTTTTTCTGGAACCGCAATTAAACTTTATGAGTACAGACATGGATGGTTACATTGGGAATCGTAACATGGATTTGGTCGCTAATCTGATGTTGGGTTTGCAGTACAATATCAATCGTAACTTTGCGAATGAATTTACTTTATCACCCGAAGAAATCAATTATTTGAACGGTAGGATCAATGAAAATCGTCGAATAATTGAAGGACAACAAGATATTATAGAACGGCAACAAGCTTTATTGGATAAGTTAAGTTCCAATCCTCCAGCTCAACCCCAAAGTAACACTACAGTAATAGAAAAAGAGGTAACTTCGAACGACAAGTTATTACCGGGATATATCTATTTTGGGCTGGATTCTTATGTCATTTCTTCTGGCGAACAGACAAAAATAAATGCTGTGGTTAGTTATTTGAAAGCAAATCCGGATAGTCGTTTGCTTTTAATTGGCTATGCCGACAAGAAAACAGGAAAAACTGCATATAATCTTAACTTGAGCCGTCAGAGGGTACAAACGGTAGCTGCAGAACTTGAACGACAAGGAATTAATACACGTCGACTGCTTACGGAATGGAAGGGCGACAGTGAACAACCATTTGTTCAAAATGACTGGAACAGAGTGGTTGTTATGGTAGAAAGAAAGTAAAAATATAAAACCTGATTCAAAAGTCCATATATCTTTTATTATCCTTTCTATATGGACTTTTGAAGAAAGGGTTGAAAAAACGTATTCTTATGAAAAGGTTGTTTTATATCGTTATAGATCTTTTGATCACGTATGGAAGTATATTTTTGGCATTTTACATATTAGCGAATATCAATATGTTAGAGGATTTTCAGAGGAATTTTGAAGCGTTCGTAATTATAACTCCTTTCATAGGCCTTTTGTACTTTGTTTTAATGTACGCTTTTGGTTTGTATAGCATTACTCGAAAAGAACTTGGCGAGGTGATTTATACCGTTTTTCTCATATCGCTCTGTCTAATGGTTGGCATCATGGGTATTTGCTTCTTTGTGAGGAATATAGCCTTTGCATTCCCTCGTAGCGTGATTCTTCTTGGCGCTCTTTTCTATTTTGTGTTTCTAACTATCTGGCGTATTTCTGTCTGGGTAATGGAACGGAAGGCGCATGGTATAAAAACAATCACTATTATAGGGGATGATACGGAGAAATTGCGGACGGCAATTATTCGTAAATATTCCAATCTGTATCATATTGTAAATTTGTGTAAAGAAGATGATCCTTACTTATCCACAAAAATTCGTTCGGTGGATGAGATATTCATTGGTTCCGATGTTTCGTCACAAACCAGAAATAAAATTTTGCCGATCTGTATTAAATACGAGAAAAATGTTTGCTTTGTGCCGGAATATTTCGATTTGAGCATTATGGCTTCTTCGTTTCGTAAAACCGATGATATTCCTACCTATAGTTTATCCAACATGTCATTGTCGCCGGAAGAAAATTTTGTAAAACGCACTATTGACTTGATTTTTGGAATGGTAGCTTTCATCGTTGCTTTACCAATCGGCTTAATAGTTTCAATTTTGATAAAATTGGATGGAGGACCAGTGTTTTATGCACAAGAACGGTTGACAGAAGGCGGAAGAAAATTCAAGATACTTAAATTTAGAACCATGATTCCAAATGCTGAAAAAATTTCGGGTCCTATATTGGCTGGAGAAAATGACCCGCGCATTACAAAAATCGGTCGATTTATTCGCGCGATTCGTTTGGATGAAATTCCTCAAATAATCAATATTTTGAGGGGAGATATGAGTATAGTAGGGCCGCGGCCAGAACGTTCTTTTTTCGTGGCTCAATTCGAAAAAGATATTCCCGAATATCATTACCGTTTGAAAGTGAAAGCCGGATTAACCGGTTTGGCGCAAATCGAAGGAAAATACAATACAAGCGTAGAAGATAAATTGCGTTATGATCTGATTTATATCAATAATTATTCCATACTGAAGGATATGCTGATCATGCTGCAAACCATTAAAATTTTGTTCATGAAAGAAAGTACGGAAGGGGTTGTATCCAATGAGATCGCATTGAGTTCTCAAAAAGAAAAAACAACCCAGCCTTTATGGGAAAAACACGCCATGCCAAGAAGCGTAAAAGTGAGATGATTATATTAAAAAGTTAATGCGAATTAGAATGAATGCAACAGTTTACAACTGCAATGTATTTACTTTACAAAAAATACATAATAGGGCGGGGAATATTACGGCGTTGAACAATTTTATCGATTTGTCGTTCAAGATAGAGCGGGCATATTATCTATATGATGTGCCGGGAGGCGAGGTACGGGGGGGGCATGCTCACAAAGAATTGCAACAATTAATTATTGCGGCAAGTGGGGGGTTTGATGTAACTCTGGATGACGGCATTAATAGAAAGACAGTATCCTTGAATAGGCCCTATTATGGTTTATACATTGTTCCTGGTATATGGCGGGACTTGAGTAATTTTTCTTCTGGATCGATTTGTTTGGTGTTAGCTTCTCATAAATACGATGAAAATGATTATGTGAGAGATTACAGCGAATTTAAAAAATTAAGAGAAAGATATAGAAGATAATAGACCCCTAATGCGGAAAAAATCATAGCAGAGTGGGTAAAAAGAATTGAGTATAAAAAATATTTGCGATTAGACGTTTTGTATCCGGACGCTTTACAAGCTTTGGAAATTTTATCGGAAAGATACAATCTATTTTTAATTACTGCACGTTCAAATCAACAAAATACTTGTTGGCAGTTATCTCAATTGAATATTTTTCGCTATTTTTGCAAAGCAATAGTGGTCAAGAGCAAGGGAAATGCAGGATTAAATAAGTATAATGCAATCAGCACGCTGCCTATTTTTGCTGTGATTGGAGATACGGAAACTGATTTTGCATTATCGGAATACGCGCAATGTCTCTTTTATCCTTTAAATAACGGATTTCGTTCGCTGGATTATTGGAAGCAACGAAAACAAAAGTCTTGTCAAAACATGGAGGAAGTTGTTCTCTTGATGAATGAAATAGAATTTAATTTCAGGTAAAACTTGACACAACATTCAAATAAATGAGGTAAATAATATATTATGGGCGAAAGTAATGAAACACGCTATCAGGGTCCTTTAGTTTCGGCAATAGTTCCATCATACAATCATGCACCGTATATTCAAGAGTGCGTTTTAAGTATTGTAAACCAAACATATAAAAATATCGAAATCATTGTGATCGATGATGGTTCGAGTGATAATTCCAGAGAAATTCTGGAAGAAATGCAAAAACGTTTGGGCTTTCGGCTGGAATTTCAGGCTAATCAAGGTTTATCTAAAACCTTGAATAAAGGTATTCGGTCTGCCCAAGGGAAGTATATCAGTTGTTCAGCTTCCGACGATTTTTGGGAATTAGACAAAGTTGAGCGACAAGTTGCTTTTTTAGAAAATCATCCAGAATATTCTTTTGTGTGTGGGAAAATACACATGGTAGACGCTCAAAGTCGGATCATTGAAGGATTGACAATTATTGACCCCGTGCGCGATCCCATTGAAAGCGTGAAATTCGAATCGTTGTTGGAGCGGAATTGCATTCCGGCCCCCAGCGTGATGTTTACCAAAGAAATATGGGAAAAATGCGGAGGTTATAATGAAAATACAATTGTCGAAGATTTTGATTTTTGTTTGAAAGTGGCTTCCAAAAGTAAAATAGTATATATTGACGAGTATTTTGCCAATTACCGATGGCATGGACAAAATATAACCGTTTATACACTGAAAATGTGCGATGCTGTCTGGGAGATTGTTCAGAGTTGGAAAAACCAAATGGATGCTGGCTTATATAAAAAAATAGCGCATAGAAGAAGTTCTTCCTTTTTCAGCAGATTGGCGCGAAAACACAAAAAAGAGTCGTTTAAATATTTGAAATACTGTAATTCCTATTGGGATTCGCTCATAGTAACGAATTACATGAAAGGATTTTATAAGTTACTTTTTTGTTGGAAAAAAAATGACGGAACGGTCTGGCAATAGATAAATGAACGAAAGGGTAGAACAATGAAGTTTTTTTTTAAAGTAGTCGTTTTTTTCTTGATCGTATTCAATTTTAGGTTACCAATAGTTTATAATTCGGTAGCAATAGCCGCCATATTGGCGAGTATTTATTATGTGTTTATTCGAAAAAGCATACCTTTTTCTTATTTCTTTTTTCGATACAATACAATAATATTGGCAGCTACCATTCTGTTGACGTTGATAACACTGTCTTTTACAATTGCTCATGACGAATTTTCTGTCCTTTTCACGAAACGGTGCTTGGTAATGCTCTCCATGTTGCTGGCTCTCGTTTACGTATTGCCCTTGTTGATTGAAGGGAACGAAAAAACGGCCTATGAAGAAGCGGCATTTATTCTCTGTTATGCTTTTGCCTTGCAAGGAGCTATCCATTTGACTGGTTTTTTAGTTCCGCCTGTAGGCGATTTCCTTTTCGATATGAAACCAGAGGGAACGAAGGCAGCGATTTTAGATCCAAGCGCTAATATAGATAAGTTCAGAGCTTATGCTTTGACAGGCAGTATTTTTTTTGAATTGCCCTCTGCTTATGGAGTGGCTTGCATAATGTTTTTACGAATTCAATTAATGGAAGATCAGCAATATATTACAAGCTATAAAAGTTATGCTATCTTTTTTCTGCTGATCATAGGAATTTGTCTTTCCGGAAGAACTGGTTTTGTGGGTATAGCTTTAGGTTTGGTATGGTATCTATTTTTTGCATATAATAAATTAGGCGCTATTTTTAAGACTGGGGTAAGAGTATTGGCGGGATATGTTGTTTTACTATGCGCCTTTTATCTTTTTTTGTCGCCGAAGCAACAAGCTTCATTTGTAGACGATTTATTTCCTTTTGCTTTTGAAATGTATTATAATTATGTAGATGAGGGGCAATTGAGAACTGCTTCGACCGATGTGACGATGAAGAATTTTTATTATCCTTTAGAAGATAAAACCCTACTATATGGAGATGGCGTGGGTTCCAGAGAGCACCAATTCTATAAAGGTACAGATGCAGGGTACATGAATGCTTTGATTTATGGCGGTATTCCTTATCTTTTGGTTTTACTTGTTTACCAAGCATTGTATTTTATTCAACCTGTGTCGGTCGCTTATAAGAGAAACACAAGGGAAAATATGATCGATTTATCCTGTTTTGTTCTTCTTTATATTTATATGTTGATTTTGGAATACAAAGATACGGCCTTAGGAACGCAGCATCTTACAGAAGTAATATTTCTTTTTTTGGGAAGCTGTTATTTGATAAAATATTACGAAAATCAAGAAGAAAGCGAAAATGAAAACTAAAATTCTCTATTTACTTCCGGGAGGACTTTTTAATTCGGGTGGAATGGAACGGGTGATTACTCTTAAAGCAAATTACTTAACTGAAAAATTAAATTACGATGTTTCTATTGCGACTACGGAGCAAATGGGACGTCCCATTTTTTATCCGGTATCTACACAAGTGCATCTGTATCATTTGGATGTGGGAATTCATGTTAATTTCGGTAAAGAATCTTATTTGGAAAAATGCGTTTCCCGTTTCCAAAAGACGAGGGAATATAAAAAAGTTTTGGAGAATTTATTGAAAAAACTTCGACCTGATTTTACCATTTCTACCTTGGGGGGATTAGATATTGGTTTTCTGAACAATTTGGATGATGGTAGTATCAAATTGGGCGAACTGCATTTTCCGGGAAATTACCGTCAATTGATGGCTCGCAAACTATCCAATGCTTTTCTTCCAAACTTGGTAGCTCGATGCCGGACGCAAGAATTTAAAAATAAATGTGAGAAACTTTCCCGGTTGGTGGTATTAACGGAAGAAGAAAAATTATCGTGGAAAAATCAACGAAATATAGAAGTGATCCCCAATCCTTTGCCTTTTTCTTCTTTGTCGGAATCGTCGACAACTCAACAGAAGAAAGCTATTGCTGTGGGACGACTAGCCTACGAAAAGGGATTTGATCTATTGATTGAAGCATGGAAAAATGTTTTCAAAAAACATCCCGATTGGGAGTTGAATATTTATGGCAAGGGAGATCAAAGAGATGCTTTAATTCGTTTGATTAAAGATAGCGGTTTGGAAGGGGTAGTTAAAATAAATGATCCCTCAAACGATATTCAAAAACTTTATATAGAACATTCCATGTTGATTTTGCCTTCGAGATATCTGGAAGCGCTTCCAATGGTTTTGATAGAAGCGATGGCTTGCGGACTTCCTTTAGTCGCCTTTGACGCACCCTGCGGGCCGAAAGATGTCATTATCGACGGAGTAAACGGTTTTCTGGTTGAATCCGGAAATAAGGAGAAATTGGCGGAAAAAATCAACGATTTGATTGAATCGGATGAATTAAGAAAATCCATGGGAAATGCCGCTCAAAAAGCCTCGTTGAATTATAGTCCAGATCGAATAATGGAACGCTGGCATTGTTTATTTGAAGAATTGAAAAATGGAAAATGAAAACAATTGTTGTATCCGGAATTAATTTGTTTACGGGAGGAACGCTCAAAGTGATGCAGGATTGCATCGCCTCTCTGTCTTCTTTTGCAGGAGATGAATATGCAATTATTGCATTGGTACACAATGAGAATCAGTATTCTTCCTTTGCTAATGTACGCTACATTTCTTATCCTAAATCGCGCAAATCCTATGTATACCGTTTGTATTGCGAATATTGGGGATTTAAAAAACTTTCCCGACAATTGAAGCCGTACCTTTGGTTATCCTTGCACGATGTGACTCCCAATGTGGAAGCTGAAAAAAGGATGGTCTATTGCCACAATTCATTTCCTTTTTATAAGGCAGGATTACGGGGCTTATGGTTGCAAAAAAGTATTTTTCTGTTCAGTCTGTTTTCCAGATATATGTACCAAATCAACATTCAAAAAAATGATTATGTAATCGTACAGCAACAATGGCTGAGGGAGGCTTTTCAGCGAATGTTTTCGATTAATAATATAGTTGTTTCTACTCCGGTATATGAACGATCTGTCTCTAAAAAAGGAGTGAAAATTCTTCAAAAACAGACAGATAAATTCATGTTTTTCTATCCGGCCACTCCGATGATTCACAAGAATCTGGAAGTTGTTTGCCAAGCAGTGGCTATTTTGGAAAAAGAAGGCGTGTATAGCATGGAAGTGCAGCTCACTACCAATGGTACGGAAAACAAATATGCGGGAAGCATTTATAAAAAATACCACTCGCTAAAAACGTTGCGTTTTTGTGGTTTTTTGAAGCGGACAGAAATGGATCAGTATTATCAGAACAGCGATTGTTTGGTTTTTCCGTCAAAAGCGGAAACTTGGGGTTTGCCTTTGACAGAAGCAAAGGAACACCACAAATCCATTTTAGCAGCCGATCTTCCGTATGCACGGGAAACAGTGGGAAAATACGATCAAGTAAAATTTTTCGATCCGGACAATGCAGAGGAATTAGCCGAATGCATGAAAAATTGCATGAAAGGTACAATTGCATACGACCAAACGCACGAAATTATTTATAATAAGCCATTTACCCGTAACTGGGATGAGCTGTTCCGTTTTTTACTTTTGGGTGAACAGCCTTGCGAATCGTCTGAAAAACGCTCATGAACGATAGGCGCAAAGAACTTGAGTTACTTTTTGTATTTCTTCTTCGCTCATTACAGGACTGATGGGTAAGCTGACGACTTCTCGATGTATTTTTTCCGTGACCGGAAATGACAATGAATTCCATTCTTTGTAACATTGCTGTTTATGGGGAGGAATGGGATAATGAATCAACGTTTGAATATCGTGTGCTGTTAGAAACGATTGCAACTGATCTCTGTTTTTCGTTTGCACAACAAAAACGTGTTGCACATGCGATTCGCGATGTTCGGCGGGGATGGGAAAAACAATCTGTTCATTCTTGCCGTTTTCAAGATAATATTCGGCAATTTTTCGCCTGATTTCGTTTTCCGCATCTAAATATTTCAACTTAACAGAAAGAAAAGCAGCTTGTATTTCATCCATCCGGCTATTTAAACCTTGGTATTGATTGACATATTTTTCTTGCGAGCCATAGTTTGCCAAAGCTCGAACGACAGTAGCCAATTGGTCGTCGTTTGTGGTAACGGCTCCGCTATCGCCTAAAGCGCCCAAATTTTTTCCCGGATAAAAACTATTGCCTGCTGCCTCTCCTAAATTTCCCGTTCGTTTTTTTGTCCCATCTGCATAAAAAAAGTAAGCTCCCACGGCTTGGGCATTGTCTTCAATCACTTTTAGTTGATATTTTTTTGCAATGTTTTCCAACTCTTCCGACCAGCAGGTTCTTCCATACAGATGTACCACAAGAATCGCTTTTGTCTTGGACGTAATCGCTTGTTCAATCAAAGAAATATCTAAGTTGAAAGTGCGAATGTCGGGTTCGATCAACACGGGTTTCAAGCGGTTGTCCGTAATGGAAAGAATAGTAGCAATATAAGTATTGGCAGGAACTATGATTTCGTCGCCTTCCTGCATGCAGCCTAATTCTTTATATGCTTTCAGGATCAATCTCAAAGCATCTAATCCATTGGCACAAGCAATGGTATGTTTTGTCCCTATATAATTGCAAAACTGTTGTTCAAAAGTTTTAACTCGTTCGCCTAACAAAAACCATCCGGAATCTATTACTTCGCCAGCAACTTGTTTCAGTTCGCCAGCATGTTGTGCATTTATTTTTTGTAAATCAAGAAATTTTATCATGAGTTAATCGTTTCTTAAATCTTTAAATACTTCGTAATCTCTTATATAATCATTTTCGTCGTAAATGGTAGAAGACAAAATCAAAGCTAACGAATTGGTTGAGAAGTTTTTAATTTGTCTCCAGATTCCATTGGGGACATAGAGCCCGTAATAGGAACGGTTGAGATAGAATGTTTCTTCTTCTTTTCCATCATTCAATAGCACGTCAAAACTTCCGGATAGGGCAACGATAAATTCTTCGTTTTTTTTGTAGGCATGTCCCCCCCGTACCTCTCCTCCCGGCACGTCGTAAATCCAATACGCTCGTTCAATTTTAAAAGGCGTATTTTTGAACTCTTCTATCACAGATAAATTTCCCCGTTCATCTAAAATTTTAGGCAGTTGAATTATTTTTACATTACTTATCATGAAAAACAGTATTGATTATTATAGACATTCTTTTCATTGTGCGTCGATTCTGTTTGTTTTTTTATTTAGAAAATGACATACAAAGGTACAATTTTTTTTTGTTTTATCCATCGGATCAAATATTTTTTTTACTCTTTATACATTCAAACCCAAATTTTTAGTATCTTTGCTTCGGATGAAAAAATGTGCTATAAATATATGCCTGAAATCATTTCACACATTTCAAAACTGCATCTATATTATTGAAAATAAGGCAAAATGAATAAAAAGATACTGCATATCCCTAACTATTATTCTCCTCATATTGGAGGAATCGAAGATGTATGCCATACGATTGTATCGGCTATGACTAATTACCAGCATGAGGTAATTTGTTTTCACGATGAAAAAAAAACACAAAAAGATTATTATGAAGGAATACGCATTATCCGATGCGGCGTATTCAAAAAACTGTTCAGTCAGTCTATTTCCTTTTCTTTTTATAAGGAATTGAAAAACGTATTTGAAAATTTTGATCCGGATATTGTCCATTTTCATGGGCCAAATCCATTGGTTAGCGTATACCTATTGATGTTGTTACCCAAAAAAACAAAACTGATTGTCCACTGGCATTCGGATATTGTCGAGCAAAATTTGTTGTATGCTTTTTATCGTCCGATTGAAAGACAATTATTATCGCGGGCGAATAAAATAGTGATAACAAGTCCCGCCTACCTTGCGGGATCGAAAGCCTTGTCGGCTTGGACAAGCAAAGTGTCGGTTATTCCAAACACCCTCTATACCGAAAAATTGCAAAAACAAGCGGGAGACGACGAAGCTGTTGAAAAAATAAGAAAACTGTACGGAGGGAAAAAAATCATTTTTACCTTTGGACGTCATGTTTCTTACAAAGGACTTCATCATTTGATCGACATCGCTCCATTGCTTAAAGAAGAAGCGGCAATTGTTATTGCCGGACAAGGCCCCTTGAGCGAAACTTTGAAAAAAAGGTCGAATCATCCGTCTTTGCATTTTCCTGGTCGATTGACAGATGATGAATTACGGCAATATTTATACGCATCCGACCTTTTTGCTTTCCCTTCCGTTACCCGGAATGAAGCGTTTGGAATCGCTTTGGCCGAAGCCATGTACTGTGGTCTTCCAGCAGTCACCTTTACTATTCCGGATTCGGGAGTCAATTGGGTTTGTGTTCACGGAGAAACGGGTTTGGAATCGGAAAATGGAAATACGCAAGCTCTTGCTTTCGCCGTGAATCAATTGTTAATGGATCCTGTTTTGAGAAAAAAAATGGGAGCAAACGCTTCTCTCCGAGCAAAAAACTTTTTTACGACAGACACAATCAAAGAGAAGTTGATCGATTTATACAATGATTAGGCGCTTCGCAAAAAAACATACCGGTTGAGAAATCCGGATCGTTTCCCTTTCAAGGTGAATCCGTCTTATTCGATATAATGTAGAGAGGGAGAGCAACTGTCTCTTTTCTCAATTTTATACCAAAATTACTTTCCAAGTCTTCACTCATCAAGTTGTCGTATCGATAATGAAAAGTCCAGTCGTAGAGTTTGTTATCGTTTCCTTTGTAGTAATAAATATTTTTTTTTATGTCGCTCAGCAGGTTCGCAACCTCTTTCAATGATATATTGTCCGCTTCGACACGATCATTTCCTACAATATAAGTATGGTCGCCGCCCAAATTTATCTGTTTGTTGTCCCATAACAGCTTAGGTTTGACGACCTCCAAAACGTAAACCTCCAACTGTTTGCTTTCGATCCGGAGGTTTAACGATAAGTGACTTTCAATCAGATGTAAAATATCAGTTTTTGATTTTGACAATTCTGATCCGCTGCAACTCATCGAAACTCCATAGTCCGTAATTCCATCGAATACGATCTGATAACTCGAGCAATCGGTCAGATATTTGATCAGTCCCGAAAGAGGGCCGGAATAATAAAATGTGTCGTTATTGTTATATATTTTCTTTTCTACCGAGGATTGTTGGGCGTCCAATGGACTCTTCTCGGGTCGTATGGGTTGCAATGGAGCGTTTGAAGGGCTTGCATTTTGTACAGCAACAAACAAGTCGTTCCAGTTCTTGTTCGGTTTCGATTTTATTTGTGAAGCGTAATTATCTATCATGCTGGCTGTAATATCTGAAGGATGTCCTCTATACAATACTTTTCCGTCCATTGAAAGCAATATGGCATAAGGACGCCTTTCTACCTTAAAAAGTTTTATCATGCCGTTCGACAGATGGTCTTTCATCACAGTGAGTCTGATAGGCCTTTTTTGCAAATAAGTCAAAATAGTCTTTTCTCTTTCGTCGGTTACCGAAACGATGAATACATCGTTCGGTTTTGTTTCCTGCAATATTTCCAATTGTTCAGTAGCCGGCGCACAGGGAGCACACCAGGTAGCCCAGAAATCAATAATCAAAAGCTTTTGATTATTGAAGTTCGTTATTTTATTTTCAGATATGACTTTCTCAATCTTATAAGGGGTTTGACAGATGGCAGATAGAGAAACAAACATCATACCGATGAGACGAATAGATATCATGCAATTTTTATGCATATTTTTTCGGAATCTTTTTTTTCAGAATATTATAAACCTTTTTTCGGAATAGGATGTAAATATAGACATTTACTTTATAAAAAGAAGAGGTTGTTTCGCTTTTCAGGCGAGACAGCCTCCCCTTAATTGTTGGTACGGTTTACTGAATGATTCTAAATTCAGTTCTTCTGTTCTGCTGGTGTTGTTCTTCCGTACAATTTACGCCATTGCTACAATTGTTTTTCAATCTTGTTTCCCCATAACCTCTTGCAACTAATCTGTCGCGCGAGATACCATTGTTTACGAGATAGTTTACTACTGATTGCGCTCTTTGTTGGGATAATGCCAAATTGTAATCATCGCTGCCGCGAGAGTCGGTATGCGACATGATTTCGATTCTTAGTCCCGGTTTGTCTTTCATCATTTTCAACAGATACTCGTCGATGATTCTTTCCGAGTCTGAAGTAAGTTTAGCGCTGTTGAATTCATAAAAAATAGGAAGGAGAATTGCATCATCAAGAAGGCGGCAATCGACTTCTTCCCAAGTGGTGATTCCTCCTTTTTTCACTAATTCCTTTTTGGTAACAGTTTTTGTCACTGCGGGAATAACGGCTTCTTTGACTCCTGCCGGAACGTCAATCACCACTTTCTTAATGGTCTTGTACTCAGCTGGAACAGCGATTTCTTCTACGCTGGCAGGCGTTTTCAACACATCCTTTTTGTAAGCAGCGGTAATAGCAGGCTTGGTTACTGATTTGGTTGTAGCCGCCGCTTCTAATACCGTGATCGGAATTGTTTCATTAGCTTCCGGGTATTCTACATAACATGCCACCATACAGTCTTCCTTGTTGGCTGAGGGGCAGTTTTCCAGCGTTTTGTATTCCCACCGCCCTGATTTCGGTTGTACTTGAACTGTTTTGGATGAATTTCCAAAGCGGGCAGGAATAACTTCCATGTTGGTTTCTTCACTTTTACTTTCGTAATTTACAGAAACAGTTTCATAAACTGCAGGATGAATAACATACCTCTTGGACGCTTCCTTAACCAATACATTTTCATCAACGGTTTTGAAAGTGGGAGGCGTTGCTGTTAAGACTTTGTATTCCGGTTTAATTACAACAGTTTCAGTAACTTCGCGGTATTCGTCCGGCGTAATACATTTCACATAGCACTTACCTGGTTGTGCCGTTGGGGGTAATTCTTGCGCATTTACTGCCCCCGCAAAAAACAAAGAGGGCAAGATCAATAAAGTTAAACGTTTTACCGAATTCATGATTAAAATTAATTAGTAAGTTAAACAAATAAATATACTATATAAAAAAACGATGCAAAGTAAGCAAAAAAATCCTAATAACGTAAATTTTTGAAAATTATTCTTTCTTTTTTTTCTCTTTTTTTTCTACAAAAAAATACTTTGGTATTAATCAAAAAAATATTCCATTGATAATCAGCAATTAATAAATGGGAGCAATTTTTGACATTGATGCTATTTTTTGTTCCTCTCTAACTTGCTGAGGGTAATTTTGGACAACAATTAAATTTTCATTCCAAATAACAAACGCGTGGAGAAATTCAAAAAAGATCCGTTTGCGCGTCTCCTTTTTCTCCTGTATCGATTTTTTTCTCCTCCTCCTTCTTGTTCAAGTCTAATATTTCCTTGACAAATGTTTTGTCTATTCTAATTTTTTTCAGGCTCATGTGCGCTGCTTGTTGCTGAGATTCCTTTTTAGAATAACCGGTTCCGACTCCCGATAACAAACCGTTCAATAAAGCTTGACTTTGAAAAACAGGGTTGGAGTCTTTGTCCGTATAGTTTTCGAGCAATTCAAAGCTCAAGTCCACTCGATATTTTTGACTCCATTCCAGCAGTTTGGACTTGAAATTGACTTCTTTTTTAGCCAACTTGTCGATATTGATATAAGGTTTTATGATTTTTTCTTCGACAAATTTCAATGTTTTCTCATATCCTTGATCCAGATAGACTGCACCGATGAACGCTTCCAGGGCATTTCCTAAAATATGATTTTTGGATCCTCGATTATGCGTCGACGAGATAATCAATTTGTGTAAGCCCAATTCGCTTGCTATTTTATCCAGTGTTTCTCTTTTTACGATTTTGGAACGAGTATTCGTCAGGAATCCTTCGTTTTGGGTAGGAAATTTTTTAAAGGCGACATCAGCGATGATCGCATCTAAAATAGCGTCGCCCAAAAATTCCAGGCGTTCATTATTAAGGTAACGTCCATCTTTGCTTTCTTTTGAAGACGACTTGTGCAACAAGGCTTCTTCATAAAAGTCTATTTGATTCGGAAGAAACCCAAGGACCTTATACAAAGTAAAATAAGACTCTTTTTTTGCACGACGAAAGAGTCTTATTTTTTGAACAATATGCTTAATCACTCCTATCTGATGAATTTCTTAACAATGATGCAAGCGTTATGCCCTCCAAAGCCAAATGTGTTGGAAAGAGCGGCTCTCACTATCCGCCTTTCGGATTGATTGAATGTAAAGTTCAGTTTGTAATCAATATCAGGATCGTCGTCGCCCGGTTCGTGGTTGATGGTAGGAGGTACAATATCATTCTGCACTGCCAAGATGCAAGCCATTGCTTCGACGGCTCCTGCCGCACCCAGCATGTGTCCGGTCATTGATTTGGTCGAACTGATATTCAACTTGTAAGCGTTTTCCCCAAATACATCCTTGATTGCTTTTACTTCGGAAGGATCGCCTACGGGGGTAGATGTTCCGTGAACGTTGATATAATCGATTTCGGAAGGACTCATTAGAGCGTCGGCCAAGGCGTTTTGCATTACCAAACGGGCGCCCAAACCTTCCGGATGGGAAGCTGTCAAATGATAAGCGTCGCCCGATGCGCCGCTGCCAGCTATTTCCGCATAGATTTTTGCGTTCCGCGCCAAAGCATGCTCCAATTCTTCCAAAATGACGCATACGCTTCCTTCACCCATTACAAAACCGTCGCGACTGGCGCTGAAAGGTCTTGACGCCGTTTCAGGAGAATCGTTTCGCGTTGAAAGAGCATTCATCGCATTGAATCCGCCTATGCCGGAAATCGTAATGGCCGCTTCGGCTCCTCCGGTGACGATTGCATTGGCTTTTCCCAAACGGATAATATCGAATGCCGAAATAATGCTGTTGGTTGAAGAGGCGCAAGCCGAAACTGTTCCGAAATTCGGTCCTCTGAATCCGTATATAATTGAAATATGACCGGCTGCTATGTCGCTGATCATTTTCGGTATAAAAAACGGATTGATTCTGGGGCCTGCTTCTTCGTGCTGATAATAATTACCTACTTCTTGTTCGAATGTTCCAATTCCTCCGATACCGGACGAAAATACTACGCCCACTCTATCATGGTCGATGGCTTCGTTGTCTAATCCCGAATCTCTGACCGCTTCTTTGGCGGCTACCACTGCGAATTGGGTATAGCGGTCCATCTTCCTCACTTCTTTGCGATCAATATACAAATTGGGATCAAAATTTTTTACTTCGCAAGCAAAGCGAGTTTTGAATTTGGAAACATCCATTAAGGTAATGGGTTTGGCTCCGCTTACTCCGCTAATCAAGGATTGCCATGTTGTTTGTACATCGTTTCCCAATGGAGTAATAGCTCCCAAACCCGTTACCACTACTCTTTTTAGTTCCATAAGGTTGAAAATTTCAAGCGTATGCTTAATCTTGACCTTCTGTGGCGTGGGCTTCAATATAGGCTATTGCATCACCTACAGTTTGAATGGTTTGAGCTTGGTCGTCTGGAATCGGTTTCATATTAAACTCCTTCTCAAAATCCATAATTAACTCTACTGTATCTAAAGAGTCGGCACCTAAATCGTTGGTAAAGTTAGCTTCTGGAGTAACTTCCGATTTTTCTACGCTTAGCTTATCGGCAATAAGTTCTTTAACTCTTTCTGCAATTTCTGACATAATTTTTAGTTTTTAATTAATTATATAAAGATTAGTTTTATTTTTGCAGTGCAAAGGAAAGCATTTTTATTGAAAGAAAAAAGGATTTTAGTAAATAATTGCACAATAAATGATTTATTGTGCATTTGAAAAGCGCGAGGAACAAAAAAAATAACAAATAATCTAAATGAATTCGTATGCAAAGAGTGGCTATATTAGCATCCGGATCAGGTTCGAATGCGGAAAACATTATTCGCTATTTTGAAAATAGGCAGTTATGCGTATTTTCTTTCATTTTAAGCAATAAAACAGACGCTTATGTGCATGAACGCGCAAGAAAGCTGGATATCCCGTCCTTCACCATTTCTAAACAGGGCTTTGAAAGAGGAGAAGCCCTGCAGTTATTAAAAGCGTACGGGATTGATTTCATTGTCTTGGCTGGTTTTCTGTTAAAAATACCTGAAAATATTCTGAAAGAATATCCCAACAAAATCATCAATATTCATCCGGCGTTATTGCCCAAATACGGCGGAAAAGGAATGTATGGCACGCATGTACACGAAGCGGTGACAGCCAATAAAGAAACCGAATCGGGAATTACAATCCATTATGTAAATGAAAATTACGATGAAGGAGCGATTATTTTTCAAGCCAAATGCGAGGTCTTGCCTACCGATTCTGCTGAAGACGTTGCAAAAAAAGTACACGCTTTGGAGTATGCGTATTTTCCGAGAGTGATAGAAAGCTTGCTTTTAAACCGACTTTGATCGAACAATTTTTTTAATATAGAAAAATTTTCCTTACTTTTGAAACGAAATTCCTTAGGGTGAAAAAATAAATGTAGATACTCATTCTATGACAACCGTTTCAAATCAAGGAAGAGCAAGCATGCCTTCGAGTGAAGAAGACAATTAATAAATAAATAACATATGACTAAATCAACAAAAACACCTAACTTTATTAAATTTTTATACTTAGCTATAAGTATAATTTGTTTTGGGTTCGGCACTTTACATACCTATCTGGGATTCCGCGTGTTAAATATTGGAGGTTCTGTTTACGGAAGTATTTTTTTGGCTGTATTGATATTAATGGCATTGATCACTTGTTATTATTATGCAATTAAAGGCAAAAAATTAGCTCTTGTTTTTTATCTTGTTTTTGCAATGGCATTTTTTATATCCAATCTAAATTATTTTTATCCTCAATATTCAAAAAATTCCTTGATAAAGGAAGAAGCCGGAGAAGTAAAAAATATTTTAAATAACTATAAGGAAAAGATTGATAAAGAAGTGAATCCGACGCAATCGGATTATCTTCGGAAATTGCAGGAATTGAATGATCACAAGACCTCGCTGATTCGTGAAATAAGGGATAGAGGAGGTTTTGGCATTTATGCTACAAAAGAATTAGAGCAATTCAATAAATTGGCGGGAAGCTCCATAAGTCCCGATCGAGATTTGGGAAAAACCGATGCGGAACGCGAAGAAAAGGCGCTTCATTTTGAAAAAGAGTTGAATAATGCCATCAAGACATTTGAAAAAAATACCTTAAAGGAACAAGATCAGGCTGCCATCGCTTTGTTTGAAGCGAAAGATGAAATGAACGAAAAATACATGTATTATAGCGATACTTTATTACACATTGTGAAAGATAAAATCAATATTAACCTCAATGATATTGATTCGGTTCCATACATACCGGAGATAAAGGTTATTACGGAAATAGTCGATTTTCTGGACGCTATTAGCGTAAAGGTAAATACGGCCAAAGACATGCAATTGTTGACCCCGTTTGAAAAAGATAAAAAGGGCGCCTTGCTGATGCCTACCGTAAAAAATTTAGGACGGGCAGAACATACGATTAATTCTATCATTAAACGAAGAGACAAAGGGGATACATGGGTATCCATTATTCTATGTTTTTTCATTGACATCATTATCCCGTTATTTATGTATTTTGTCATACGAAAAAATAGTGGTGAAGAAACGGATGCGGGCAATGAAAAAAGGAAGGGAAGCGGAGGCCCTAAAAGTTTAGGAGATTACAAACGGCATTTAAAATAAAGCTTGGTATTATGGAAGATATGGTATTTGATAAAAACTTGATCGACGATCAACAAGAAAGCGCTATTAATGTTCGAAAAGAAAACAAACAAAAATTACTTTTGGATTTACGTAATGAAGAAATTCAAGAAGTATTTGCTATTGGATTGCAATCGGTCGATAATCAGGATCGAACCTTAAAAGGGCGAAAACGCACCATTATTATTCCGATTGGTTTTCCCAATGCTGGGAAAACGCAATTGATTTCTTCATTGCTTTATTACGCTAAGTGCAGCTTTAGCGAAGAACGGAGTATTGAGATTCAGGAAAACGTGAAAGACGAAATATACCCTCTTTTCAGCATCGAAGAAATTGATAAAAGTATAAACGACATTAATCCTTACGCTCAAGGACGCGCGGAAATGAATCGTCTGATTAATAGTTATATAAAAGGAGAATTAGCAGGGACTACCGCCACTGGCACTTTGAATTTGATCGGAATAAACGTTATTCCGAAAGATTTGAAAAAGAAAAATTTGCCTAAATTGAATTTAGCTTTTATAGATGTAGCAGGCGAAGACATAAAAAAAATCAAATTTGATTTAGATAAAGGAGAAAAAGGTTTCTTTACTCACAAATTCGATGCAGTATTTAGAGGATTAAACGATAGCGATCATCCCGTCATTTTTATGTTGATAACTCCCTATCAGACGGTTGGAGAAAATGAACACATGAATGAAGCTGATTTGCATGTCGATTTCTTAAACCACATAAGGGATTACTACCCTGAATTGTTCAAACGGGCTTCTTTTTATGTTTTTATTTCGCAATGGGATAAATGCAAGGATGAAAATATGACTGACATCGAATTTGTGAAGAAAAACCGGAGCAAAATTTACGATAAAATCGAAGAATGCAGGAAAGAATATGGTACAGTTGTTAGTTATATGGGATATTCGATTGGTCAAATTTCTGAAGTGGTGAAAAATGACGATGGAAGCAATTCAACGGCTAAATTAAGGCGAATTAATTACATCTGTCCTTCTGTGGTATGGAATGATTTGTACTATCGCTGTACAAATAAACGTTTGAACAAAAAAACTTTGTGGAATCGAATCATAGACTTTTTTAGATAATTGGCGATTTTTATGGATAATAAAGAAAAGGTTACCTATTTGATTTTTTTTGGAAAATCGCAAAGTTTTACTGTCAGGGCTTTTGATCGTTATTCCTTTTTCGAAAATTTAGATCAGGTTATACCCGATTTTAGTTTGTTGGAATCAAAGATTTTTACCGTCGACCGAGTAGACAATAAACCCATTTTGGCAAAATATACATTCAAAAGTGTAAAAAACTATACCTTAATAAAATTGTATGCTTATGCGCAAGCTTTCGACAGCAATCGAGTAGCAGGCAGCATCTATGGAGTCGCGTTTTTATCGGAAGGCAATCTTTGTTTGTGTCCGGATAATATCAAATTGTTGAAGGATGTTACGGATTTTTTTGCGGAAATTTGTTTGCAGAACAATAAATTTAAGAACAGTGATTTCAAATCGGAAGTAATTGGAATCTGGCGGCAATTTTGCGATTTAGGCGGTTTTTCAAAAATACGTTATGTCGAAAATGCTCGTCCCGTCAAAAAGGAAACGATAGGAGTTTATGTGCAGTCGATTGTCGACGCAGAAGATTTGAATTTCGAACGAATGTATTTTTCGGAAGACCTTGAACATTTGAAGCGTACCCATGAAATATGGAAAGACCGGTTTGTGATTTGTCATAAAGTGAAGGGAGAATATATAGTATATAAAGAGCCTAATCCAACTCAATCGAAACAACTATCGTCTAAAACCGAACCCGATTCGGACGACTTGCATACAATTGTTGAACAGACTTCGAAAATCAATGCCCTTAAATTTGAAAATCATAAAATACGAAAAGCAAAAAGAAAGTTTAAAAGACTTTCATATTTTCTGGCTCTTTTATTGATTGCCACATTAGCTGTTGTTGCTGTTCGTTTTTATGGCGGAGAAATGGATGGAGCAGGCGTAAGACACTTAAAATTTCTTCAGGAGCAAGTGGAATTAACCAAAAAGGAAACTCAAAAAAATACCGAAGCAATAAAAAGCCTCGCGAAAGAGATAGAACAACTAAGACAAACCATTGATAAAATGAATAATAATAACAAAAACGAAAATCATAAACAATAACCATGAATAAAGATTTACAGACAGTTCTTAAAAAGAAGGAAGATGAAGAAACAAATTTGTTTCTGATAAAAGGAAGGATTACACTTAAAACGTATTTTTTTCGTTTTATGTTTTGTTTAATTTTATATGCCTTCGTGTGGATGACTTGTAAGTATTATGAACAAGCTGGCGTTGAAAAAGTTTTCGGAATAGACCCTGAGCGATACTGTTTTTTTCTGAAGAATATCGTTTTATTTCTAATCCTTATTTTTCTTTTGATCCAGCGAATCAAAAGAATGCACGACATCAATAAAAACGGATGGTATAGCGTGATCCCTTTTTATGTTTTCAAAAGTGGAACGAAGGGACCGAACAACTATGGAGTTGATCCGAAAGTCGAATTTCCACAATACTTTGATCAGAGAGAAGATTTTGAAAGGCAAATTACCGCTTTGTTAAAGAAAAAGAAAAAACGACGATTCATTTATGGTTCTGTTTTGGGAGCTTACCTTCTCATCTTTTTGGCTTCTTTCATCCGATTTAATCAGAGCATGCCGCCGGAGGTTGCTGAAGAAACGATAGAAGATGATTCTATAGTGACGAATGACGATATTCTGGGGAAATATACCGTCAAACAGTTGCATTATGACGATACGAAAACAGAGCCGATGTATGCAGATGTGGAAAGCAATGACGAAAATACATTTGATATTTGCTTAAAAAGCGAGTCGGGTGACCAGAAAATCACTTTTTCGCGCGAGGGAGATGAAACCTTATATTCGGAGCAGCTGGGGACGGGAACGATCAAGCATTATGAATCTTTAACTACGAAAAGAATTAGCTTGACGTTTATCGATAAAAACAATGTTGTATGGTATTTTACAAAGTGAAAATGTTTGCATGAACGGCTGAAAAAAACGAACATGAAACACGAAAAATTCTCGATACAGGAGCAATTGAAAAGTTTCCAATATGCTTTTAACGGCTTAAAAATACTGATAAGCGAAGAACCTAAGGCTCGCATTCATCTTGTAGCCTCCTGTTGTGCAGGGATAGCGGGGTGGGTATTTCGGATATCGAAGAACGAATGGATCGCCGTGATTTTATGTATTGCTGGAGTATGGGCTTTGGAAGCGGTCAATTCGGCTATTGAAGATTTATCCGACTTTGTTTCAATCGAACAGCACGAAACGATAAAAAAAATCAAGGACTTATCTGCGGCAGCGGTATTCATAGCGGCTATTGCAGCGGCGATTATCGGAGTGATTGTGTTTTTACCTAAAATAATAGGAATATTATATAGCGATTAAACAGAATAAAAGGCGTATAGCGCTTCTGCATTTATAGCTGTACGCGAAAAGGGAGGGTATGGAAAATGTTCTCGGAGAGAGCTAAGCTGTCTAATAATACGTTCAGCGTTAATTACTTCGGTTAGCTCTATCCGAGAATAGGACAACAGCTTGTAGTGAGAAAAACTATAGCGATTTTCATAAATCGCGACAATTTGATTTGTGTTAGGACTGGAGTTCTGAATTTACCAAGAAACCGCTTGATATACAAAATTATTAATAATAGGGGGATAGGAAGGGAGCAATTTATTTTTAAATTATAAATTACTCTATGCAATAAAATAAAAAATATACCGTTGCATTTTTAAATACTTTTAAATATATGAGATATTAAATTTATACTAAGTATATTATGGTTGATAAAAAATGTTTTATAACAATTGTAATTACTCTACTTTTAGTAAGTTCATGTTCTAATGATAATGGTAAAGAAGAAAAGATTTATCTTGAAGTAACGGATATTACTTTGAAAGATATTGGGAAAAAACCCTCCGAATTTGAATTTGATATAGAATCAATTAATGATAGCATACAAAAATGTATAATGAGAACGCGTGCTATTAAGAAAAATGATAATGTAGAGTCCATAAAAGCATTTATTCAAGGGAAAAATTTGAACATAGATGTTATATCATATCCTTATGATTTTGAGTGCGACAATGATAGTTGTTTTACTGTACATGATGTAAGCTTTAATTTAATCGGATTAAATAAAGGATATTACAATGTTTATACAAGGGTTAATTTTAGTGAGACAAATATATTTTATTATGCTATACTAAGCGTCTCAAATAAATGTATACTTATAAATTTAAAATAATGATAATCAATCGAATAAATGTAAATATTAAAACTTATCAGTAAATAATAATGACGTTTATTATATTAAATAGACGCAGCAAATATTTATAGCTAGGTAAAAGACGTTTGGTGGAATCGCTTGGAGAGAACAGAAAATAAAGCAGTAGGCTGAACGTACGGGTTCGATAGATTACTCTCCGAGAATTTATTTGTTGGCAAAGTATCCAAACGCAGCAGCGCTACTCGGACACATGATTTTCAGTACTATTCCCTTATTTGCTTTCAAAATTAATCTCTTTGTACTTGTATAATACAAAACAATATACTACTTTTGTGGGCTAAAATTCCTCAGGGGGTAATTCAAGCGAAAAGGCAATACCCGATCCACCCCCGGGACATAACCTGTAAATTAAAAAAACAGATGTACGTAATTGTAGACATTCAAGGACAACAATTTAAAGTTGAAAAGAACCAGAAGTTGTTTGTTCACCATTTGAGAGGTGAAGAAGGAGCGCAAGTAGAATTTGACAAAGTTCTCTTGGCCGACAACGAAGGCAGCGTAACGGTGGGAACTCCCATAATTGAAGGCGCTAAAGTAATAGCGGAAATTATCGTTCCTTTGGTAAAAGGAGACAAAGTGCTGATTTTCCATAAAAAAAGGAGAAAAGGGCACCGTAAATTAAACGGACACCGTCAGCAATTTTCTCAAATCGTGATCAAAGACATTCAAGCTTAATTCGTTAAAATCGTAAAAAAATGGCACATAAAAAAGGAGTCGGAAGTTCAAAGAACGGACGCGAATCGCATAGCAAACGGTTAGGTGTTAAAATTTTTGGCGGAGAAATCTGCCGAGCGGGGAATATCATCATTCGCCAGCGAGGAACTCAGCATCACCCAGGTAATAACGTAGGAATGGGAAGAGACCATACTTTATACGCTCTTATCGATGGGAAAGTTTCATTCAGAAAAAGACGAGACAACAGGTCTTATGTTTCCATAGAAGAAGTGTTTTAAGGAAAATCGAACCCAGAAAAACAGAAAAGCGAGTAAACGAAATGCGTGTTTCAACCGGTTCGTTTATTCGCTTTTTTATTTATGTCCGCTAATCCGTTAAATTCTCAAATTATGCTTACACTTAAAATTATTACGGAAAATACGCAGGAAGTCATCGACCGGCTGGCGAAAAAACAATACGAAGCCAAAGAAATCATTGCCGAAGTGGTCGAAACAGATCAAAAAAGAAAGTCTGCCCAACAAGCGCTGGACAACAATCTGGCGAGCGTAAATAAACTTTCCAAATCCATTGGACAATGGATGAAAGAAGGCCAAAAAGTGCTTGCAGAATCGGCTCGCGAGCAGGTCGCCGCTCTCAAAGAAGAAAATAGACAGTTGGAGATTCATCAGAAAGAAGCAGAAAAGAAATTGATCGAGCTTCTTTGCCGGATTCCCAATCTTCCATCCGACCGTGTTCCGGAAGGGAAAAACGCCGAAGATAATCAAATTGAAAGATCAGGGGGCCTTATGCCCTCTTTACCCGCAGACGCATTGCCTCATTGGGAATTGGCTCGAAAATACGATTTGATTGATTTTGAATTGGGCGTTAAAATCACAGGCGCCGGTTTTCCGGTCTACAAGCAAAAAGGCGCTCAATTGCAACGGGCTTTGATTAATTTTTTCTTGGACAATGCCCGCCAAGCCGGTTATATGGAAATTCAACCGCCATATATGGTCAATGCCGATTCAGGTTACGGAACGGGTCAATTACCCGATAAAGAGGGGCAAATGTATCATGCAGTACTCGATGATTTGTATTTGATCCCAACGGCGGAAGTTCCGGTCACGAATATTTACAGAGACGTCATTTTGGAAGAAAAAAACCTACCCATCAAAAATGCCGCTTATTCGGCTTGTTTTCGACGCGAAGCTGGATCGTATGGGAAAGATGTACGAGGATTGAACCGTTTGCATCAATTCGATAAGGTTGAGATCGTGCGCATTGATACGCCGGAACATTCTTACGAATCGTTGGAAGAAATGGTCGATTATGTTCAGTTTTTGGTCGATCAATTGGAATTACCATGGCGCATCCTCCGTCTTTGCGGCGGAGATATGGGTTTTACTTCCGCGCTGACTTTCGATTTTGAAGTATTTTCCGCTGCTCAAAAACGGTGGTTGGAAGTCAGTTCGGTTTCTAATTTTGAGAGTTATCAGGCCAATCGGTTGAAATGCCGTTACCGCGGAGAAGATAAGAAAATTCAGTTATGCCATACCCTCAACGGCAGTGCGCTCGCTTTGCCTCGCGTAGTGGCCGCTTTGCTGGAAAACAATCAAACGGAGGAGGGAATTCGGATTCCCCAAGCCTTAATTCCTTACACTGGATTTGATTGGATTGAATGAAAGAACGCAGATGACGCGAATAAACAGAGAAATACAGATTTTTATTTTATCTGCGCTTGTCTGTTTGATCCGCGTCATCTGCGTTCCAAGTAATTACAATTGCTTCTGATTTTCTTTGACCTTTTTTTGCAACCGTTTGATTTCTTTTTCCTGATTCAGAATAGTTGTCAACAAAGCATTTAACTCTTCATTTTCAACTCCTTCCGGAAATTGTCCGTTTACTCGGTCGATAAAATCGCTCAATACATTCATGTAATTATTGAATGCATCGTACGCATTTTCGTAAGGGCTGTATACGCTTGGACCGGGAAATAGCTTGGTGCTCATAAAATTGAAATGATCGCTGGCTTGAAGGTAAGTCCAATCTTGCAAAATTCGACGGTCGGTCACCAAATGCACTTTTTCGGCGATGTTGTATAATTTGTTTATGGCCTCTTTTTGAAGGATATTTCCTAACCAGGGGCTGGTATCTTTTTCTTCGCCCGCCCACGAGCAAGGATAGGGAACCGCCAATTCGTCTACCGATTTCAAGGTGTTGGAAACTTCGGAAGGAGTAGAAAAGCTGATTCCTTTAGCCAGAGCAAAACGCGGAATGGCTTTGAAAAATTCAAAAATGCCGGTTTCTGCCGACTGCAAGCTCCCTAATACCTCATAATTCATGAAAATATTGATGAGCTGTTCCGATTCGGGAGTAGCGGCAATCCAATTAATTAACTTGTCGGCTACCAACGGATATTCGTTCCAGTCGTAATTGGAAAAGCGATACGAAATATCGTCGCTGAATTTCATGTTCCGGGTCAACAGTTTCAATTGGGGAGCGGAGGCAGAAGAATAGAGATAATTAGGACTTTTCCAGCCGAGTACGTGTTTGGCTCCTTCGGTCAGCATGGTTGTGAATCCCATGGCCGTTACTAACGAGGCAATCTCGTCGGAATAGATTAGTTCGGTATTACGGAAAACCTTGGGTTTTTGCCCAAAAAGCAATTCGATTTTTTCGGAATGCGCTTTCACCTGCCGCCTGAATTCTTCCGGGTTAGTCAAAGAGGCCAGCGAATGATCGTAAGTTTCCGCCAGAAATTCCACACAACCCGTTTTCGCCAATTCTTTGAATTGTTCAATTGCTTCAGGGACATATACTTCTAATTGTTCCAACGCGATACCTGAAATGGAAAAAGCCAATTTGAATTTGCCGTTGTATTCCTTGATTAAATCCAACATCATGTTGTTGGCAGGAAACAAACTGCGTTGTGCAATTCCATGGATTATATCTTCATTGGAAAAGTCGTCGTAGTAATAATGATCGGCGCCGATATCAAAGAAACGATAGCGTTTGAGACGAAACGGCTGATGAATTTGAAAGTAAAAACAAATGGTTTTCATGATGTGTTGTTTTTTTGTTTAATTTAATACTTGATTGTAAATGTCTCGGACTTTCCATCCTGCTTTTTCCCAAGTGATTTGATTCACTTCGTTTTGTCCTTCCACACTTAAATATTCTGCCATACTGGGATAGCTAACAATCGAATACATAGCATCTGCCATCGCTTCGATATCCCAATAATCTATTTTAATCGTTTTCTCCAGAATTTCGGCGCATCCCGATTGTTTGGAAATGATGGTTGGAACGCCGCACTGCATGGCTTCCAAAGGTGAAATTCCGAAAGGTTCCGAAACCGACGGCATGACATATACATCACTGGATTTTAAGACTTCATATACTTGGGTTCCTTTCATAAATCCGGTAAAATGAAATCGGTCGGAAATTTCCCGCTGAGCGGCTAAACGAATCATTTGGTTCATCATGTCGCCGCTTCCTGCCATGACGAAACGGACATTGTTGGTTTTCGACAACACTTTCGCGGCCGCTTCTACGAAATATTCCGGTCCTTTTTGCATGGTAATCCGTCCCAGAAAAGTGATCACTTTGTCTTTCGTTCCTTTTTTCGAACTGATGGCAGCGATCTCAGGACTCATGGGTTCGACAGCATTGTGAACAGTTGTTACTTTGCGCGGATCTTGATGGTATTTTTCGATGACCGTATTGCGAGTTAAATTGCTGACCGTAATGATGTGATCGGCATGGTTCATTCCGTCTCGTTCAATTCCGTAAACCGTTGGATTCACTTTTCCCCGACTCCGGTCGAAATCGGTTGCATGGACATGCACCACCAATGGCTTTCCGGTAACGGTTTTGGCATGCATGCCTGCTGGATACGTCAACCAATCGTGCGAATGGATAATATCGCAGGGAATCGTTCGCGCGATCACCCCTGCTACGATGGAATAATTGTTGATTTCTTCCAACAAGTTATCAGGGTATCTTCCTGAAAACTCAATACATCCCAAACTATTTGTGTAATAATGGCTAAAGTTGGCGTAAATATGATCCCTCAAATCGAAATACAATTGAGGATTCATAAATTTGCCTATGCGTTCTTTTACTTCTTCCCACTGGACATCTTTCCATACGATAGGTGTGTAAGATGTGCCGATCAGGCGGAGAAAACTTTGGTCTTCGTCACCCCAAGGTTTAGGCATCACGAATGTAATATCCATATCTGGCTGCAAAGCCATTCCTTTGGTCAGTCCGTAACTCGCCGTTCCAAGTCCTCCTAAAATATGGGGTGGAAATTCCCAACCGAACATTAATGCTTTCATATATAATGTAATGATGTAATAATGGGATAAAGCCGCATTATTGCATGGTTTTCAATAAATTTAATACTCGTAAAATGGCTGATACGTTCATGGCAAAAGAGATAGCTCCCCTGCTTTGAAAGGGAGGATTGCCGTCGAATAATTCGGAGAGCGAACCGATGCAATGAGTGTTCATTTCTTCGTCCAAGCCGATTAACATTCTTTCTACAAACGATATTCCACTGTATTGATATAATCTCAAATAGGCTTCCAAGTAAAATCCCATCAACCAAGGCCAACCGGTTCCCTGATGGTAAGCCAAATCGCGTTCATATTGGGGTCCTGTGTAATAAGGGCGGTATCCTTCGCTTTTGGGACTTAACGAACGGATGCCTTTGGGGGTCAGTAATTCTTTGGTGATAATATTCAATACGGTTCTTTTCTGGCTTCTGCTTAATGGCGAATAATCCAGTGAAACAGCAAACAGCATATTGGGACGTACGCTCCAATCTATATAATTTCCATCTACATAATCGTACAGATAACCGTATCCGTTCATAAAAGTTTCGACAAAGGAAGCCGCTGTTTTTTGTGCCGCTTTTTCCAATAACTCTACTCTTACCGAATCGTTGTTAAGTCCAGCTAATTCGGAAGCAAATTTCAATGCATTATACCACAAAGCATTAAATTCTACAATATATCCCGAACGCGGAACAATGGGACGACCTTCGGATGTGGAATTCATCCATGTGATGGCTTTTCCCTTTCCGTCGGAATGCAGCAAGCCGTTGGGTTCAAGTTTCAAATTTGGATGTTTATTTTCACTTACGTAGTCAACGATTTCCTGAATAAAATCTCCATACCGCTTGTTGCAATCAACAGGCGAAATAGCTTTGGCGTATTGCTGCAAAGACCAGATAGCCCAAAGAAGCACATCCGGTAAGTCGATTTCCTGAATGACTTTATCCGGACTTCCGTCGGCCATGAAACGGCGCAAAGCCGGAATGGCCGTGTTGCTGAGTTTTTCGAAACGAACAGGGTCGTCGATAGACAATGAACATCCGGGCATGGAAATAAATAAGTCTCGCGCCCGTACTTTAAACCACGGGTAGCCAGCCAGCAAATAAGCGTCGTTTTCTGTAGGACGATAATAAAATTGCTGAGCGGAATTTTTCAGGCAATTATAAAAACTTGTGCGGGGAACCCGCGTTTGCGACTCCACCTCATATTGTTTAGAAATCAGATAAGCATCGATGAACGTATCGCCTCCTGAAAAATAGATGGATTCGTTTTTTTCGATTTCCATTTCAAAATAGCCGGGTACAAACAGGTCTTCTTTGAATGGAAATCCTCGTTCCATTTCTTTGGAATATTCAATATCTTTGTACCAATCCGGTTGATAAACGAATTTGACCGGTTTGCTGAATTGCAAATGTAAATCGGGATAGCCATTGTACATGCAAATTTTTATGCCGTTTTCTATTTCTGTATAATTCCGGTTGGCGACAGGGTTAGCATAGGTCAAACTATTGACATTGCGAAAAGCAAGAAAAGGTTTCAACCGCAGCGTAGTCGGAGAATGCGCATCCAGGAGGGTATATTTGATAAGTATACGGTTTTCAAAAGCTGTAAAGACTTTTTCTTTAGAAAGGATAACTCCTCCTACGCGGTAAGTGGTGCGCGGAATTCCTTCAAATTCAAATTGGCGAACATATTTATGTCCATTGGGGCTAAAGTGATAGTTACTGTATTGGTGTACTCCCAGATTGAATTCGGCTCCGTGTTGAATCACCGTTTCGTCCAGAGAAGACAACAAAACATGATTATCGGAATCCAATTGTGGAACGGGGCATACCAGCAATCCGTGATATTTACGCGTATTGCAGTCGACAATAGTAGTGGAATGAAAAGCTCCACCCCTGTTGGTTCGCAAAATTTCCCTTTTCAAAGACTCTTCCAAGTTTATCAAAAGCGTTTTGTCAAATTTAAGATATCCCATATTTTTTTGTAAATTTATTGACGAATGTTATTACAAATGTGATGAATATTTCGAATGTGCAAATTCTTAGACTACAAAATTAGTCTTTTTGTATAAAATATTATTGAAAAATAAAAAAAAAATAGGGTAAAAAAGAAAGAATATTCTTATGCAAGGTTCTTTTCTGCTTTTTGAGCATTTTCTTAACACCATTTTGCAGGCGATTCGAAATATTTCGTGTAAATTTGCTATAAAGAATTTGCCTTATGAAAGTTGAAATAAAACGGATACTTTACGCCTTTCTTTTCCCTTGCCTGTTTGTATTTGTTCTGTGGTTGATTCTTCTGCTCGAAAAGGGACTAAATGCCGATTGGTATCGGTTGGGAATTTATCCACGCAACGAATTTGGTTTGGGGGGAATCCTGACGGCGCCCCTGATGCATTCCGGTTGGCGCCATTTATTTTCCAACAGCATTCCGCTCATTGTTTTAGGATGGTGTTTGTTTTATTTCTACAACGAGATCGGCTTATTGGTTGCTCTTGCACTTTGGATTCTTTCCGGGGCATTTACCTGGTGCATAGGACGGGAATCTTGGCATATCGGCGCCAGTGGTTTGATTTATGCTTTTTCGTTCTTTTTATTTTTCAGCGGGATTTTCCGAAAATACATTTCCTTGATGGCTGTGTCTTTACTGGTTGTTTTCCTGTATGGCGGCATGTGGTGGAGCATGTTTCCGGTGGCGCAGATTGTCGATCCGAGCATCTCGTGGGAAGGTCATTTATCGGGGGTGCTGAGTGGTTTGCTTTGCGCGGTCGTTTTCAGGAAATACGGACCGCAAAAACCGGAAGAAGAGGAAGAAGAGGAGGAGGACGAAGATACGGAAGAATAAAAAATGGATGCGCGAATCTTTCGAATTGTTTATATTTCGACATTTAGGCATCCATTTTTTGATCGTAGAGGAGTACTTTTAATCATCCTTTTTTCCCAGATAGATGTGAACCGATCGATAATCTCTATTTGTGAAGACAGTTTTTTGATGCCACCAATGTTTTAGGTAAGTAAATTGTTTTTTAATCTTTTTAATCATTGTCATTATGCTGATTTTTTATAGGTAAGCGCTTTCCTCTTTTTAACAAAGAACTAACAAAGGAAAGCGCATTTTTATCAATTCTTTGTAATAAAAACATAAAAATAACAAATTGTTTTACTTTGATAGCAAAGAACAGAACAGGATTAAAGTGTGTGTATGTGTCCGTTACTTATTGTTTCATTTCTGATTACAAAGTTAAGTATAGTTTTGCGGATCATACTTATTTTTTCCTTTAAAATTAGTCGTTATATGTGATTTTACTATAGAAAAAAACTCAAAAAAGGTGTATTTTTGTATTTGTGAAACAAAAAAAAATCGAATTGTGATAAATTAATTAAAAATGATTATATTTGCATTCGAATTATTTCTGCATTAATTATTATCTGTATGGAAAATAAAAATAACATGGGCTTTTGGACATTTCCGATGGAAAATCCCGAATATTATCATCTGCACCGGATGCAGGAGAATCAGGCCTCTTTATTTTACATTCTCTGGATTCAGGAAATTCATTCTCCCTTATCGCCTGAGATAACAGAGCTATTGCATATAAGACCTGATGCGATTTTATTGGTCGACGCTTATTTGATTCCTTTTTTTTTCAGCTTAAACCTGAAAGGTCAACTCATCGTTTTTTCCGAGTCTTTTTGTAGGACAAAGGAAAACATGGATTTACTGAAACTCGTTTTTTTTCATTGCCATGATGAAGGAGTCGTTGAGATTGATACTTTGAACGAAAGTCAACACGAATGCCTGCATCTGATGGAAATGGAATACAACGCTCCTTACGACTCGTTTCAACCGGCCATCTTGCTTAATCTTTTGTCGAATTTTTTGTTATTAACTACGTCCTACACTTATTACGATGAGCAATTGATGCAAAGTCATTTTCTCGATTATGCCTTGCAATTCGAAAATTTGGTAGATAAGTATGCTTTGACAGAAAAAAAGATTCCTTTTTATGCGTTCCAAATAGGCATTACCGAAAAAACATTGGTCAAATCCCTGCAACTGATTTTTAATACTTCACCCAAAGCTATCATTAAAAACAGAATTATATTTTTAACCCGGCGGATGGTGGTATTTAGCGAAAAGAGCATTACGCAAATTGCTCATGAAGCGGGATTTGATGTCTCCTATTTTGTGAAGTTCTTTTTTCAAGCTACAGGAATGTCTCCCAAAGCGTTCAGGGAAAAATATGCTGCACTTTTTAATGTATAAACAAACATGTCGAAGCAAATTCCACGTCATAGAGCAAAAACGATTTTGCATCCCAAAGGAATCGAAGTGATTTCGTTTGAGGAAATGTATCAAGCAAAATCTAAAAAAAGAATAATGTTTAATCTTCACCGAGTTTCTTTTTATCATCTTTTTTGGTTTAAAGGAGAAGATTGCTCGTTGCATATTAAAGGAGAAAAAATTAATATCGAAAACAACAATCTGCTATTCTTAAATAAAGACGTCATTCACCAGTATTCGCTCAATACTTGCGAGGGTGAAATCATTCTTTTTGCAAGTAGTTTTTTGGGAAATACGCAGGAAAAAATTAATTTCATCAATACTTGTTCTTTATTCAAAAGCGACTATTCGATTATTAGACCTCGATCGGAGCATTTTGTTTTCCTTTTAAACACTTATTTTTCTTTTATGAAAAGAAAAACAGATAAAAGTAAAGATCACGAACTATCGATATTGCGAAATAACCTGCATAATTTATTGATGATTGCCGAAAGGGAGTGTTCTCAACAAATCATAAAATATGGCACAACCTTTTCTTTTAGTTTGATTTCCCAATTCAATTCGTTGTTGGACGAGTATTATAAAACACAAAAGCAGGTGAATTTTTATGCCGACGAATTGGATGTATCGGAAAGAAAATTATCTCAAATCGTTGTGAAAGCTTTTGGAATAACAGCCAAAGAATATATTAATGAAAAAATATTTATAGAAGCCAAGCGTTTATTAAAATATTCGACCTTCAGTCAAAAAGAAATTGCGAATGAAATCGGATTCGATTTAACTTATTTTGTTAAATTTTTTAAAAAACACAATGATACAACTCCCGGTCAATTCCGGAAAAATGGCTAATGAAGCGAATATTGATTTTTTATATACTTTGGATGATTGCAAGCGTTGGTTTGTATGCGCAAGAAACAACGATGCAGATAGATTCTATATCGGAATCGGGAAAAAATGTGGATACTCCCGTAGTTTGCAAAAAAAAATATGTTTCCTACCTCGTTCCTGCCGTATTGATATCGTATGGTGTAGTGGGAAAAATGAATACCCCTTTGAAAAAGCTCGATCAATCGACGGATAAAGCGGTGCAACGACAGATGAAAACCCGCATACGAGCGGACGATTATTTGTTTTGCCTTCCAGCTTTGAGCGTATATGCGCTGGATTGGATGCCCGGCATCCAGGCGCAGCACAATTTCAGGGATCGGACGATTATTCTGGCTGGCTCGTATTTAGTGGCCGAGTTTGCTACTCTTTCGTTGAAATATACCACGAAGGTCGAACGTCCCGATGCTTCTAATGACGATTCATTTCCTTCGAATCATACCGTCATCGCTTTTACCGGCGCACATATTCTTTTCAGGGAATACAAAGACCATTCGCCTTGGATTGGAGTGGCGGGTTATGCGGCGGCGAGTCTTACGGGAACTTTGCGTGTAATCAACCGAAAACATTGGATCAGTGATGTGGTTGCAGGAGCGGGCATTGGAATACTCAGCGCCGAAGCTGGCTATGCATTGCTTCCGATCGTGCATCGTTACTTGGGAATCAAAAATACGGACAAAAATTGTGCAATTGTTCCGTTAGTGGGAAATGGTCATTATGGAGCTGGATTATCGTATCGCTTTTGAGGGTATTATCAATGAATTGTTTGTATGAATTAATTACGATATTGGGGCCTACTGCATCGGGAAAAACGGCTTTTGCCGCTGCGTTGGCCGATCGATGGGGAACCGAAGTCATCAGCGCCGATTCCCGTCAAGTATACCGAGGCATGGATATCGGCACGGGAAAAGATTTGAAGGATTATAGAGTCGATGACCGGCAAGTACCTTACCATCTGATTGATATTTGCTCTCCGGGCGATAAATACAGCGTTTTTGCATTCCAGCATGATTTTCATGTCATTTTTAACCGCTTGCGGGAGAAAGGGAAAACGCCTGTTTTATGCGGAGGCACGGGATTGTATATCGAGTCGGTTTTGAAAGGCTACAAACTGTTGGATGTCCCTGAAAACGGGGAATTGCGGGAGCGTCTGAAGGATAAAAGTCTCGATGAATTGGGAAAAATTCTGCAATCGTACAAAAAATTGCATAATAAAACAGAGACAGATTCGGTGCAACGAGCGATACGCGCCATCGAAATAGAAGAGTATTACTTGATGCAGGAACCGGAAAAGAGAGATTACGAACCCATCCACAGTTTGATTGTCGGAATAGCAATCGACCGAGAATTGCGGCGAGCAAGAATCAGTCAACGCTTGAAAAGTCGTCTGGAGGAAGGGATGGTGGAAGAGGTTCAAGCTCTATTAGACGCAGGCGTTTCACCTGACGATTTGCTCTATTACGGTTTGGAATACAAATATCTTACTCTCTACCTCATGGGACAAATAACTCGTTCCGAGATGTTTGAACGCTTGGAAATAGCGATACGCCAATTTGCTAAACGACAAATGACCTGGTTCAGAGGAATGGAACGGAAAGGATTCAAAATTCACTGGCTCGATGCCCAAATGCCGTTGGAAGAAAAAATAAATTTTGTGGAAACTATCCGAGTTTGCTGATCTTTCTCAGTTTCTCTTCGTCTATGACTTTGATTTTACGACCGTCCACAGCGATGATTTTTTCGGAAACAAAAGTAGACAAGGTGCGAATGGCATTGGAAGTAGTCATATTGGACAGATTGGCCAGATCTTCGCGAGCGAGATAAATATTGATGGTCGCATCGTCTTCCAGTCCATAACTGTCGATAAGAAAAACCAACGATTCGGCTAATCGACCCCGGATATGTTTCTGGGTGAGGTTAACGGTGCGTTCATCGGCAATCCCCAAGTCGACCGAAAGCTGCCGGATGAAAAACTTGCAAATGTTGTAATTGTGCTTCATTATTTCCCGTACCACTTTCATGGGAATCAGACACACAGAAGAGGCCTCAAATGCCACCGCATCCGTCAAATATTTTTCCCGCGCAAAATAAGCCCTATAGGCAAAATATTGGACAGGTTTAATCATTCGAATGATCTGGTTACGTCCTCCGACTCCTTCTTTGTAAATTTTGACTTTCCCTTTCACTAAACACATCAAATGAGTGGGTTCATCCCCCTCTGTGTAAATCTGCTGGTTTTTTTTATAATGCTGTATAGCAGCATTTTTTCGGAGTAATTCACGTTCTTGCTCATTCAATAATCTCCATACATCCGTTAAACTTGCAGAAAAATCAATTATATCTTCGTCTTTCTCATGCATTATGCTCTACAACCATGTTTTATAGCACAAAAGTAGTAAAAAATTTTAAAGTATCACACAAACGGAATAATTTTTTCATTTTGTACTATTTGTATAAAAGTAAATTATGTAAATTTACGCAATAAAATAATCCTTTTTCTTTTTTGAACAAGAAACGAAAAAATATTTGGTGGATCATCCGGAAAAATGTTTTCATTTTATCGGCGTTTTTTTTATGTTTTTCGGCTTCTTTATTGGCGCAAGACCACTCGGACAAAGCTGATTCGATAATGATAAAAGTTTTGGGAATAAGGGATTTATATCGAAAATACATTTACGAATACGAGGCTGAAGCTTATATCAAAGGAAGTACGCACATTGTAAAGCGAAACTTGCTTTACCGGTATGCTCCGCGGTTTTTGTATTTAAATAGAAAGGGACATAATATGTTTGTAGAGTCAATTGTTGATATTCACTATACGGCTCCCAACTATTTTGCGCAACAGATCAAAGCGCTTAATGGAAATAAATTAAATGCTGACGACATCCGGAAAAGAGTGATGCCGTTTTTGAATGTGAATATTTACAATCCCACCCTTTTTAACGATCATGTGCTTTTTCCCGGAATCAACAGGATATTCCACTATTATCGTTTTGAATACATTGCTTCGTCCGATACGCTGGGCAAAACCATTCATCAAATCAAGATCATCCCCAAAATGCGCAGTCAAAAATTGATTTCCGGATTTCTTTATATTGTCGATGGAACATGGATGATCTATCGTTTTGATATTTTGGGAAAATGGGAATTTTCTAAATTTAGGGTACAAACGGAATTCGGTCTGCAACCCGACAATTTTCTTCTTCCGTTGAATAGCACCGTTATTTTTTATATGGATTTGCTGGGGAATGAAACGATCAATTATTATTTTTCAAATTTCAAATATCGTTCAGTCAAATCTTTTCAATCGCAAGAAAAAGAAGCAAAGGTCAATTACGATGTAAGCGATTATTTTAGCGTTCGCGTCGATTCGTTGCCGATTATAAAAGATTCCCTGTTTTGGGCGGAAAACAGACCCGTTCCTTTATCCAACTATGAAAAATCTTTGATCGAAGACAGTCGAAAGCGGGAAAGAGAGCCGGATTCTACGGCTCTGAATAAACCGCAATTCAAATATTCTTCCGAAGGTCTGATCGCTCCTCAAAGCGTAAAGTACAACAATACTCAATTTTCGTATTCAGGTTTATTGAATCCGTTGAAATTAGCTTATTCCAAGTTAGAAGGAGTGATGTATTGGCAACAGTTCAAATTGCATAAGGATTTTGCCAGTGGAAAAGAATTGCAATTTAGTCCCCAGTTCGGCATTTTGTTCCGAAGGCAGGAACTTTATTTCAACTTGCCGGCTTACTGGTTGTTTGCTCCCGGTAAATTCGGAAATATTTCCTGTTCTTTTGGTAACCGCAACCGATCGTATTCCTCCGCCATTATCGATCAGATAAATAAGGAAACTCCCGTCAATATCCATTTTGAGGATTTTAATTTGGAATATTATAAACATTTTTATACTGAATTGGGCATTCAATACGAACTCACAAATGGCTTGCTGCTCTATGGCGGATTGAATTACGATTGGTATATTCCGGTGAAGACTGGAAAAGAAGAAATGCAGTTTACGGGAAATTATTCGAATGGCGATGTGATCGATCTGGTTCAAAACCGGTATCGCGCTTTTGTTCCAATGATTGGCCTGCAATGGACTCCGGGTCAATATTATCGCATCAACGGGAAGCGGAAAGAGTATGTTGGTTCGAGTTTTCCTACTTTTACGCTGGAATATGCGAAAGGAATAAAAAATTGGTTTCACAGCAACAGTGATTACCGGCGGATAGAAATTGATGCGCAGCAAAGGATACCACTCGGATTGATGCGTTCTTTCCAGTACTACTTGGGAGCAGGAAAGTTTATGCAAGCTAAATCAATTTATTTTGCCGACTTCAATCATTTTCAACGGCGATACATTCCCCAATCGTGGAATGATCCGATTGGAGGGTATTTTCATTTGCTGCGAGGCGACTGGTACAATGCAGCCAATGCCTATATACAAGTGCATTGCATGTATGAGTTACCGTTTGGCGTATTGAAATTTTTCCGCAGCGTCAGTCGGGACATCTTGAAAGAACGCTTTTATGTCGCTCAATTATACACCCCCGCGCTGCCTTGCTATACAGAATTAGGGTATGGAGTCGGAAATTTTCTGGGAAACATCGGTTTTTTTGTCTCTTTCAATCGCGGAAAGTACGAATCCATTGGAGCCAAATTTGCATTTGAATTAGGGCGTTAAGGTCATGCGCGGAGCATTTTTTGGATGAGTCTATATTCTTTCTTTTTATCAGCAACTCAGCAAGAAAAAAAGTTAAAAAATAATCTATTGAAAATAAAAAGTTTATAAAGAGCAAAATTTGGAAAGTAAAAAAAATTTGATTATTTTCGCAAAATCAAATAATAATTTTTTAAATAGAGATTAAGGTATGAATCGAAAGATTGAATATTTTTTCAGTTTTCCCAAGTCTTTGTATTTTAACCTGAAATATTTTCCTATCAGAATAGCTTTTAGATTTCCTGTATTCATCTCATACCATACACATTTGTTAGCTTTGAAAGGATATGTAATATTGTCGAATAGTGATAAAATAAAAACAGGACAAATAAAAATTGGATTTGGCCAAGTAGGTGTGTACGACAAAAAATATTCGAGAAGCGTTGTGGAATTATATGGTCGCATTGTTTTTGAAGGAATTGCCGATTTCGGGCATGGAACCAAGATTGTTGTGGGAGAAAATGGATACTTAACAATAGGAAATGGTTTTTCCAATACAGCAGAAATCAAAATTATATGTTTTGATAAAGTTACTATCGGAACAAATGTTATAACAAGTTGGGAAGTATTGATTATGGATACAGATTTTCACGCTATCCAAGATACGGTAACAAATGAGCTATCTCCTTATCACTCGCCTATTTTAATAGATGATAATGTTTGGATAGGAACCAAGGCATTGATACTCAAAGGAAGCAATATTCCTAAAGGATGTATTATCGGAGCAAGCGCATTAGTCAATAAAAAATTTACTGAGGATAATTGTTTGATAGCCGGAAATCCGGCAAAGATATGTAAGCAGAATGTTAGCATCTTCAGAGATTAATTAGTGTCTGACAGAAAACATGAAATTTTTTGATAGGCATTAATTTTTGTATTTTTCCGCTATCTTTTCGACTTCTGAGAAAGATAAATAAATGGTTCATCAACAATTATATATCATTTGGTTTTTTCGTAAAATATTCATTGTTAATGAACTGTAAACTGTCAGCGGAAAGGACGGGATTCGAACCCGTGATACCCTTTAGAGGTATACACGCTTTCCAGGCGTGCCTCTTCAACCACTCGAGCACCTTTCCTGATATTTTTTTTTGCGGCACGAAGGTACGAATAAAAAATCAAATACCCAATTATCCATAAATGTTTTTATTGACCGTAGATTCAACCACTGAATGCAACTTAAGAGTTCAAATTTAGGAAGAAAATTTCTTTTGGTGAATAAAAATTAATTTTTCTCTCGGCCTGTTATTAATCTGATATAGAATCCTCGTGATAACACTTGATTAGCGGTGGCTTTCAACTCACGAATCTCCGACCGCGCAAAAATTCTTCGATCGCCATTCGTTTTTTCCCAGTTTGTTGAATGCTTTTTAGCCGGATAAATCCATCCATTGCGCTGACGTCCATAAAATTTTTTCCATCGGAAACGATCGTTCCGGGCGGCAATTCATGCGTTTGATAAATTTTTTCAGTTTCAAATATTTTGAGCGAAAACATTTCTCCCGTAGGGGTGGTTAAATCGCTCCATGCGCTAGGGTAAGGCGAAAGTCCGCGAACGAAGTCATGGATTTCTCCGATTGTTTTGTTCCAGTTGATCCGGCAAGTCTCTTTGAAAATTTTAGGAGCCAGTTTCAATTCCCTCTCATCGGTTACCATTTCCGATTGAGAAATAGGTTTTATGCTATGGCTGAATACATCGTTTACCGTTTTGATCACTAAATTAGCGCCCAGACGCATCAGCTTGTCGTGAACCGTTCCAGCATTGTCTGTCGCTTCAATGGGTATTTTTTTTTGGTAAATGATTTGACCAGTATCTATTTCATGCGTAAGGAAAAAAGTAGTAACTCCGGTTTCTGTTTCGCCGTTGATAATAGCCCAATGGATGGGAGCAGCCCCACGGTATTGCGGCAGTAAGGAAGCATGCAAATTGAACGTTCCCAAACGAGGCATATTCCAAACTACTTCAGGAAGCATGCGAAAAGCCGCTACGATTTGCAAATCGGCTTTCCAGTCTTTTAATGCATCCAGAAATAGGGGGTCTTTCAATTTTTCTGGTTGGAGCAAAGGCAGATTTTGCGATAAAGCATATTCTTTGACAGGCGAAGCCTGTAATTTGTATCCGCGTCCAGCCGGTTTATCAGGCATAGTGATTACGCCGACAACGTTGTAACCTCCTTCCACCAAGGCCTGTAAACTTTCGACGGCAAATTCGGGCGTACCCATAAAAACGATTCGGTTGTTCATATCAATCATGGAAATAAAAACTATTGGTCTTCCGAAAAATGTTCTTGCAATATTCCTCTGTAAGCATTGAATATCTTAGATTTGGAAATAAATCCCAAGTAGTGGTTTTCGTCGTCGACGACTGGCAGATTCCAAGCGTTGGTTTCTTCAAACAACTGCATAATCTTGCTCATAGGAAGATGAATGTTGATTTTAGCCGGAGGCGAAACCATAAATTTCTTTACGCTGAGGCGTTCGTATAGTTCTGGACGAAACATGATGTTGCGGATATTGTCTAATAATACGACTCCTCGCAACACATTCTGGCTGTCGGTAACAGGGAAAACGTTTCTGCGCGATTGGGCAATCGCTTTGACCATTTCTCCTAAGCTCATTTCTGGATGAACAATCATGAAATCGTTTTCAATGACCGACTGGGTACTTAACAAGGTCAATACGGCCTTGTCTTTATCGTGCGTTAGCAATTCCCCTTTTTGTGCCAATCGAATAGAATAAATACTATGCTTTTCGAATAGCATAATGGTGAAATAGGAGCTGATGCTAACAATCATCAAGGGTAGAAACAAATCGAAACCGCCGGTCAGTTCGGCGATCAGGAAGACGGCTGTGAGTGGAGAATGCATGACGGCTGCCATCATTCCCGCCATTCCTATCAAGGCAAAATTCTCTTCCGGCAAATACGTATGCATTAGAGGAAAAGAGAAATGGTTGACAGTGTAGGAGTAAGCGAATCCGACCGTGCAACCCAGAAATAAGGACGGCGCAAATATTCCGCCGCAACCGCCGCCGCCATTGGTTGCGCTCGAAGCAAAAACTTTCAGGAAAATAATCATCAGCAGGAAAATGGTGATCCCCCAGTAATTGTTTTTCAATCCGTAAAATAAACTTCCATTTAATAAATCTTCATAATTCTTGCCAAGTAGACTTTCGATGGAGTTATAACCTTCTCCGTATAAAGGGGGAAGCAAAAAAATAAGGACACTCAACAAGGAAGCGCCCAGCAAAAATTTTTTACGAAATGTTTTTAATTTTCGAAATACCCCTTCGATCCAGATTGTGGAACGGGTGAAATGCAAAGCAATCAATCCGCAGACGACTCCCAGAAAGAGTACGTAAGGAATTCGATCCATGATAAAACTTTCCTTTTGGCTGAATGGAAACATCGCTTCGCTTCCCGTGTAAATATAAGAAACGCAAGCTGCTGTTACGGAAGAAATTAATAATGGAAGAACGGAAGCGGTCGTTAGATCCAACATCAAGACTTCGACAGTGAAAAGAAGTCCGGCGATCGGAGCCTTGAAAATTCCAGCGATGGCTCCCGCTGCCCCGCAGCCAATCAACAACATCAGCGTTTTTTGTTCCATTTTGAACAATCGGCCTAAATTGGAACCGATAGCCGAACCCGTCAAAACAATGGGCGCTTCCGCTCCGACCGATCCACCGAATCCAATGGTAATCGAACTGGCCACCAAGGACGACCATGTATTGTGTGGTTTTATCCGGCTTTTGCGTTGCGAAATTGCATAGAGAATCTTGGTTACTCCATGCCCGATATCGTCTTTGACAATATATTTCACAAACAAACCGCTCAACAAAATGCCGATAACTGGATAGACAAGATACATCCAGTTGGCATTGGCCGCATCGATCCGTTCTGTCAACAAGTGTTGGATGGTATGAATAGTCGTTTTAAGTATAATCGATGCAAATGCCGTCAAAATACCAATTACGAAACTCAAGATCAGAATAAAATGTTTTTCTTTGATATGTTTTTCCCGCCAATTGAGTAAGGCGTCAAACCATGTTTTTTTCTCCATACGTAATGCTCTCAAATCCCTTTTCCAGTGATAATCGTTTTTATTGTATAAATTATTATTTTCATATCCAAAGCCAAAGACATATTTTCATAATACAATAGGTCGTATTGCATGCGTTCAATCATTTGTTGTACGTTCGAAGCATATCCATATTTCACCATTCCCCATGAAGTAATTCCCGGGCGGACATTGTGGAGCAGGTAATAATAAGGCGCTTCTTTTACTATTTGATCAATATAAAATTTTCTTTCCGGACGAGGCCCTACCAACGACATGTCTCCCTTCAATACATTCCAGAATTGAGGCAACTCGTCTAACCGGTATTTTCTCAATATTTTTCCGCAAGGCGTAATCCTTTCATCGTTGAGAGAAGAAAGCAAAGGTCCATCTTTTTCGGCGTCTTTTCTCATTGTTCTGAATTTATAAATAATAAAAGGTTTGCCTCCATAGCCAATTCGTTCCTGTCGAATGAAAATCGGCCCTTCGGAATCCCATTTGATTCGGATCATCAAGCCAATATACACTGGAGATAAAAAAATTAAAACCAGCAAGGAAATTAACTTGTCCAGCGTCAACTTAATGTTTTTTTCGGCTTCCGAAAAATTATTGTCCGTTACGTTGATCAACGGAACACCCGCAATTGTCTTGACTTTTATTCTTCCCGTAAGCATCTTCGAACGACTCAAAGGCAACTTAATAGGTAATTTGTAAGGATACAAAGAATATAATAATGGTAACAGTTCATTATCTTTTTCGCTGTCTGTCGCAACGATGAATTCTTCCGTTCCATATTCCTTGACAATGGCATCCAAATTTTCCACACTCCCAATCGTTGGAAGGTGAATCCCGCTACGATTCGGACAAATCGAATCTATATTGACGCAACCTTGCACGGTATATCCCAAAGCATTGGCAGGCTTATTCAATATTTTTTTTATTTCTTTTGCCTTTTCCCCATTTCCTAAAATAAGGGCTTGGATAGACCATTCTTTTTTTTGAATTTTACGACTGGTATGGATCGTAATCAACAATCGTCCCGTGTATGTAAAAACAAAAGAAAAGAGAAATAAGAAAGAAAACTGCTGGTAATAAATGCTGAGAGATTCCGGCAATGTTTTCAGCAACAAGGAAAAAAAAATTACGATAGTACCCATGAGAGTCATCTGAATCGTAGTAACGAATTCTGATAAGCGCGACTTTTCGTATGGATTGTTATAATATCCCGAATAATAATGAAGCGCCAACCATCCCACAGGAATAACGATTTGCCCAGCGATTACATGCGTATACTGGATATACTCCCATGGAGATGTAAATCCTTGATATTTAGCAATTAAATGATACCTCAAAAGATTAAAAGCAAACCACGCCAAACTGGCGGCCAAAAAATCCGAAATAAGATATTGAATCAACAAAACTCGCTTCCTCATTAGAATGTGTCGTCGCTTTACTTCATTCGCGGATCATCTTAATTAAACCGCCCTTACCCAGTTGAATAATGCTCGAAGGTTTCGCTTTTTGTTTTTCCTCCCGCCGGTAATTCACCACATAATCTACAGCCCCGATAATTTCCGGATTGATTTCAGAAAAATTACCCGGAGCCGCTTGTCCACTGATATTTGCGGAAGTAGACACTAAAGGCTTTTTTAGCCCTTGGCATAATCTCCGCGAAAATTCTTCTTTTGTTACTCGAATACCCAAGCTTCCATCCGATGCAATCAAATTATCTGCCACATTTCGTGCATTCGAATAAATAATGGTTAGCGGCTTATCGGAAATATCAATCAAATCGAGAGCTATCTCAGGAAAGTCATCTACATAATAATCCAAAAGAGCAGTCGAATCAAGCAATACCAACATAGACTTCGAATCCAAACGTTGCTTAATAGCATAAATCCTTTTTACAGCCTCTGCATTAGTCGCATCACAACCGATTCCCCAAACGGTATCAGTAGGATAGAGGATAACTCCCCCCTTTCGCACGGCTTTCAAAGCATTTTGTATCTCTTCTTCCATGAATGTTATTTTCAAACGAGTTGCAAATATAAAACATAATTATTACATTTCTTAAAAAAAGAAAGCATATTTAATTTTTGACGGCTTTCTACAAAGTATACTACTATAGTTAGTTGATATTCAAACTATTATTTTATTGAACATATTGTTATAGGTTTAGTATCATAAAAATGTTATATGTTGATTATCAATTATATATATTGATAATGAATAATGGTTTATAATTATTAAATACGCATTAATTCTATTGTAAATTATTATTTTACAGTAGATTAATGAGTATATTTTAGAATGTCGCTTAATTTTTTTGTAATATAATAAATACGATAGTTTAATATTGCTAAAGAGATGCATTTTACGCAATTTCATATATTACAATTGGGGAAATTCGATCTTCGAGAAAAAAATATAAAAATATTATTTTGATACAAAGACAATTAAGTGACAAATAAAAAATAAAAAGGTAAAAAGTGTTTGCAAGAACAAAAAAAGTTTCTATCTTTGCAACCGCTTTTAAGAAAACCGCCTGTTAGAGGGCGGGGAAAAAGAGAGCGAAAGAGGTCTTTGAAAGTATTCCATGATTACGCAGTACAAGACAACCGGAAGACGGAGCCGTCGTCCGGAAGAAGAATAACCCGTCAAGGTATTGGAAACTGGAGAGCAGTTTTTGGTACGAACGACAGCAGAGCGAGGAAATTAAAAAAAACAAAATAACAAAGAAGAGTTTGATCCTGGCTCAGGATGAACGCTAGCGACAG
>JGI24699J35502_11134205_pt1 | contig 56453 bp, 45 predicted proteins | sample TergutMp193P4_FD_35502 | JGI IMG/M metagenome (IMG submission 35502)
ATTACCTGCATATCTATGATGGAGTGAATGATAAGCCGGAAATGCAGCAAATTATAATACGGCATTAGTAAATTACAATAATTCATAATTCATAATTAAAAAAGCCTTGGATGTTATAAAAACTTTCGGGGCTTTTTTTCGGAATTGTTTGTACAAGATTTTTTTTAGTTTTGATAATTATTTATATCTTTGCGTCGTTATAATAAATAAAAATACTAATTTTTAAAAAAGAAAGAAAATGGCTCACGTAATTACTGATGATTGTATTGCATGTGGAACTTGCATCGATGAATGTCCTGAAGGCGCTATTTCTGAAGGTGATATCTATAAAATTGATCCTGAAAAATGTACCGATTGCGGGACGTGTGTAGAGGTATGTCCCTCAGAAGCAATTATTCCTGAAAAAAAATAATTTTAGATAAATTTTTTCAGGCGCAAGAGGCTGTCCAAAAAGACTGTAGCCCCATTTAAAGCGCGGGAGGAAAGCCTTTTTGTACAGCATTTTTTTTATTTTATATATAAAGAGTGGGTTGAAAGTTACACATTTTAATTTTGTCAATTTTTATTCTAAATTTTCAAAATAGAGGTAAATTGTGTAATTTTGCGTTTTTGTATTTTTGTATGAAATTATAGCTTACAAAATATTGACATGCCAAATACTAAAAAAAAGATTAATAATGCGTTAATATCTGTTTTTAATAAAGACGGACTTTATGAGATTTTGGAAAAATTGCATCAAGGTGGGGTTAATTTTTATTCAACGGGCGGTACGGAGGAATTTATTAAGTCGTTGGATTATCCATGCAAATCAGTGGAGAGTTTAACGGGTTATCCTTCTATATTAGGCGGCCGAGTAAAAACGTTGCATCCTAAAGTTTTTGGAGGAATTTTAAATCGTCGCGGCAACGAAAACGATATACAACAAATAGCAGAATATGAAATTCCGGAAATTGATTTGGTAATTGTGGATTTATATCCTTTTCAAGAAACACTTGCTTCTGGTGCAAGCGACGAAGAAATCATTGAAAAAATAGATATTGGAGGAATTTCATTAATCCGTGCGGCAGCTAAAAATTTTAACGATGTAATTGTCGTAGCTTCTAAAGAACAGTATGCTCCTTTGGAAAGTTTATTATTTGAAAACGATGTTTATTCTACATTGGAGGAAAGAAAATGGTTTGCTAAAGAAGCATTTGCAGTTTCTTCCGCTTATGATACGGCTATTTTCAATTACTTTGACAACATGGAAGGCTCATATTTCAGAGTTGCCGAAGATAATGCTAAAATATTGCGTTATGGAGAAAATCCTCACCAAAGGGGCGTTTTTTATGGCGATTTCGAAACATTATTTGAACAATTACAAGGGAGAGAAATTTCGTATAATAATTTGCTTGATATAGATGCCGCTGTTGCTTTGATTTCAGAATTTAACGAATTAACCTTTGCTATTCTTAAACATAACAATGCTTGTGGAATAGCTTCTCGTCCAACGGTAAGGGGAGCATGGGAAGCGGCTTTGGCTGCCGATCCGGTTTCGGCATACGGAGGAATCCTCATTTGTAACGCATTGATCGACAAAGAAGCAGCAGAGGCTGTTAACGAGATTTTCTTTGAAGTAATCATCGCTCCCGATTATGACACTGGAGCTCTTGAAATTCTTATGCAAAAGAAAAATCGGATTATACTGATTCAAAAGGAAAATCCGCAGTCAAAATTTCAATTCCGCTCTTTGTTGAACGGGGTGTTATTACAAGACCGCGATGAAAGTATTCAAACGGAAAACGATTTGAAAACCGTAAGTTTGAAATCACCGGACGAGAGAGAAATCGACGATTTGTTATTTGCAAATAAAATAGTAAAGCATACTAAATCGAATGCTATTGTTTTAGCAAAAAACAAGCAGCTTTATGCAAGCGGAACCGGTCAAACTTCCAGGGTCGATGCATTGAAGCAAGCAATTGAGAAAACCAAAGTTTTCGGATTTAATTTAGAAGGAGCCGTCATGGCTTCCGATGCCTTTTTCCCATTTCCCGATTGTGTGGAAATTGCGGGAAACGAAGGAATTACAGCCGTCATTCAACCGGGCGGATCAATAAGAGACAATTTATCGATAGAATATTGTAATACACATAATATGGCGATGGTAACAACAGGAATTCGCCATTTTAAACATTAAGATAAAATATGGGATTATTTTCATTTACTCAAGAAATAGCAATGGATTTAGGTACGGCAAATACTATAATCCTTTGCAATGGGAAAATAGTAGTGGACGAACCGTCTGTTGTAGCCTTAGATGCACGTAGCGACAAAATACTTGCAATCGGGAAAGAAGCACAACGGATGGAAGGTAAAACACCTGCAAAAATTAAAACCATTCGTCCGCTTCGCGACGGAGTGATTGCCGATTTTAATGCTGCAGAGCAAATGATTCGCGGATTAATCAAGATGGTGAATCCGAAAAATCATTTTTTCTCGCCGTCTTTACGCATAGTAGTATGCATACCGTCCGGAAGTACGGAAGTTGAAATCCGCGCCGTCAGAGACTCAGCCGAACATGCGGGAGGCCGCGATGTGTATATGATTTATGAACCAATGGCAGCTGCAATCGGGATTGGTCTCGATGTCGAAGCTCCCGACGGAAATATGGTTGTGGATATAGGAGGCGGAACTACCGAAATCGCTATTATTTCTTTAGGCGGCATTGTCTCCAACAAATCTATACGAATTGCAGGGGATGATTTGACGCAGGATATTATTGAGTACATGGGACGCCAACATAATATGAGAGTTGGCGAACGCACAGCTGAATTAATCAAAATCAATGTCGGCTCTGCACTCGTGAATCTGGAAGAACCGCCCGAAGATTATGTCGTATATGGTCCGAATCGAATGACCGCATTGCCGATGGAAGTACCTGTGTCGTATCAGGAAATTGCTCACTGTCTGGATAAATCTGTTACAAAAGTAGAAATGGCTATCTTAGGCGCGTTGGAAAGCACTCCGCCGGAATTGTATGCCGATATTGTTCGCAATGGAATTTATTTAGCAGGCGGAGGTGCATTGCTGAAAGGCTTGGATAAACGGTTGTCTGATAAAATCAATTTAGCGTTTCACATAGCCGACGATCCTCTGCACGCCGTAGCAAAAGGAACAGGAATAGCATTAAAAAACATTAACAAGTTTAATTTCCTTATACGATAATTGAAGAATTTATTCAATTTTATTCTCAAATATGTACATTGGCTCCTGTTTTTTTTCTTAACCTCCGTTTCTTTGTTTCTGCTGGTTCATAACAGTGAATTTCAACGAAGCAAATACTTATCGGTTTTTCAGGAAATATCAGGATGGATGTATTCTGTTTCCAACAGTGTACAGTCGTATGTGAATTTGAAAAATACCAATGCTGGTTTAATGCAGCGCATTATTACTTTAGAAGAGGAAGTACAAGTATATAAAAATGAATTAGAAAATCTTACCGACCAGAGACAACTCGATTCAATTAAAATAGGAACCGATCAAATCATTTGTCATTATACCCATGCAAGGGTGATCCACAATCAGATATCCGAAACAAATAATTATATTATTTTAAATAAAGGTTTCAATGATGGCATAACAGAAGATATGGCAGTTATTTCCGTAAAAGGAATTGTGGGGGTTGTTACGACGGTAACTCCGCATTATTCGCGTGTAATTCCAGTATTAAACTCCGGATTTCATCCAAGCTGCATGATAAAAAGCACCGGTTTTTTCGGCTCTTTGTTCTGGGACGGAAAAGATCCGCGCTATGCTTCTTTAAGAGGTTTGCCCAGCCATGCTTCTTCCGCAATCGGCGATACGATTGTAACGAGCGGTTATTCCGCTACTTTTCCGGAAGGAGTTCTTGTTGGAATTGTAGAAGAAGTTTACAAACGAAAAAATGAAGAATATAATTCACTTAAAGTACGATTATCTACTGATTTTAGCACATTGAATGAAGTCCTCATTATCAGGGATCCGCTTCGTGAGGAACAAATACAAATAGAGAAAGGAGTAGTTGAAGAATGAAGAAAATATCCATTCAGCTGATTTTATTATTTTTTCTTCTGATATTTCTACAGGTTTGGTTGTTCAACAACATCCATTTATTTGGTGTTGCCACTCCTTTAGTCTATATCTACTTTTTAATCAAATTACCTATCGGAATGAACAGGAATGTAGCGATGCTTTTATCCGCTTTGTTGGGTTTTATCATTGATATTTTTGGAAATACTTTAGGATTAACTATGTTTGCGATGGTAATTTCCGGATTTATTCGTTATTATTTAGTTAAATTATTTACGCCAAGAGATATTCCTGATGATTGCATTCCTTCTTTCGATACGTTTGGAAAATTTTTATTTTTGCGGTATGCGGGAGTAATTACGCTGATTCATGTATTTCTCCTGTATTCGATAGAATCTTTTTCATTATTTAATCCCGGCGTGATTTTTTTACGTATAATAAGTAGTTTTACTTTAACATTTTTACTTATCTTTGCTTTTGAAAGTATAAATTTTGGCATATTCAAAAAGTGAGAAAAAAGGATTTAGATTCGGAAAAAAGGAGGAGATATATTACTTATGCTGTTTGCCTGGTTGTATTTATCTATATAATACAATTATTTAGATTACAAATTGTTGATAAAGACTACAAACAATGGGCAGATAGCAATGCTTTTCTGAACAGAAAATTATACCCTTCGCGCGGCGTGATGTACGACCGGAACGGAAAATTATTGGTTTATAATCAGCCGGCTTATGATGTAATGGTTATAATTCGAGAAACAAAAAAAATGGATACGCTCGCTTTTTGCCGTGCAGTTAATATTTCTATTGATAAATTTCGTCAAAAGTTAGCCGATGTAAAAAATCAAAAATCAAACCCCGGTTATTCGTCCTATACTCCCCAAATGTTTCTTACGCAATTAGGAATTAAAGAATATGGCATTTTACAAGAATCTATCTATAAATTTCCCGGGTTTTATATTCAAAACAGAACTGTCAGAGAATATGATTATAAAAATGCCGCCCATATATTAGGATACACAGCCGAAGTCGATAAGCAAAATTTGGGAGACGATGATTATTATATACGTGGAGATTATATTGGTAAAACCGGTATTGAAAAACAATACGAAACCTATCTTAGAGGAACTAAAGGAGTAGAGGTGTTGCTGAGAGATGCACACGGACGCATCAAGGGAAAATATGAAAACGGCATCCATGATCAAGCTCCTATTCCGGGAAAAGATTTAACTCTTTCTATTGATATCGACTTGCAGGCTTATGGCGAAGAACTGATGAAAAATAAATTAGGAAGCATTGTTATGATTGAACCGAAAACCGGTGAAATCTTGTGCATGGTTTCTTCGCCGACTTATGATCCCGCGATGTTAGTAGTAGGACGGCAATTTAGCAATAATTTCGCAGCATTAGAAAGCGATCCATATACGCCGTTAATAAACCGCGCAATCAATGGGACTTATCCTCCCGGCTCAACTTTTAAACCTTCTCAAGCTTTGGCTTTTTTAGAAGAAGATATTATTCAACCAAATACCTTTTATTCATGTAATCATGGATTTCCTTTAGGAGGCGGCCGACCCGGCTGTCACTGGCATGTATCGCCTTTATCTTTAGTTCCGGCTATTGGAAATTCTTGTAATTCATATTTTTGTTGGGGATTGAAGGCAATGTTGGAAAACAAAAAATACGGCACGATTCAAAATGCTATGAATAAATGGCAAGAATTAATGTTTGTTCAGGGCTATGGACGTCCATTAGGCGTCGATTTGCCCGGAGAAAAAAGAGGAAATATTCCTAACGGACAATTTTATGATAGCCAATATAAAGGTAAGCAAAAATGGAATCCGTTTACGATAATTTCTATTTCCATTGGTCAAGGGGAAGTACAAGCTACTCCGCTTCAGATTTGTAATTTTGCCGCAACAGTGGCAAACAGAGGGTATTTTATTACGCCGCATGCCGTTAGGAAAATAAAAGATACGCCTATTGACACAATTTATAACACACGGAGATATACCGGTATTAATGCCGAACATTATAAAACAGTTATCGACGGAATGCGATGGGCAGTAGTTGGTCCAGGAGCAACCGCTTGGGGGGCGAACATACCTAATATTGAGGTATGCGGGAAAACCGGAACTGCCCAGAATAAGGGAAAAGATCATTCGCTGTTTATGGCGTTTGCCCCTAAAGATGATCCTAAAGTCGCTATATCGGTTGTCGTTGAAAATGGAGGATTCGGCGCTACTTATGCTGTTCCTATCGGACGACTGATGCTCGAAAAATATTTAAACGGACAAATATCTTATCAATGGATGGAAGATAATATGAAAAATGCTGTAATTTTGCGCAATGCCTTACCGAAAAAGTAATACATGGAAAAGTCTCGATTGGTGGACTGTTGTCATTTATCTGATAATGGTTACTGCCGGATGGTTCAATATCTATGCTTCCAGCTACGATTTCGATCAGGTATCTATTTTTGATTTGTCCGGTAGAGCGGGAATGCAAATGATTTGGATTCTTATTTCGTTCGTTGTAGGCTTTTCTATATTAATGATCGATAGCGATTGGTATGATATTTTTGCGTATTGGATTTATGCTTTCATTATCTTTTTATTAATCATTACAATATTTTTTTCACCAGAGATACGAGGTTCCCGCTCATGGTTGGTTATAGGACCTGTTCGTTTACAATCGGCTGAATTTGCTAAGTTTGCAACCGCATTAAGTATTGCTCGGATGATGGGTAATTATGATTTTAAATTAACCCAATTTAAAAATTTCGTCAAAATACTGTTACTGTTTTTCGTGCCGATGGGTTTAATATTAATGCAAAAAGAAACCGGCTCAGCCTTGGTTTTCTTGGCTCTTTTCTTAGTTCTTTATCGCGAAGGAATGTCGGGGTTCGTACTATTTCTTGGATTTTGGGCAATTCTGCTTTTTGTATTAGAAATACGTTATGAAAATATAATTTGGGGAGAAACTTCGGTGGGAAAACTGATACCGCTCTTATTAATCATTCCTTGCATTAGCTTTATAATGTATGATCATGAAAAAAGACGGCGTTTTATAAAATACTTTCTTATTGTTTCTGCCATTGTTTTCGGACTTGCAACGCTTGTTTCATTATTTTTCATCTTTGATTTATGTATAGCGGCATTAGCAATAATTGGCGTAATTACGCTGATATTGTTGTTCCTTTTTATAAAATACAGAGAAAAGCACTACTTATATATTGCCTGCTTTGCTCTCTTTTCAGTTGCATTTTTATATTCGGTCGATTATGTTTTCGATGAAGTATTGGAACCCCATCAAAGAATAAGAATAGAAGTTGCTTTGGGTATGATTGACGATCCGGGCGGAGCCGGATACAATGTAAATCAATCGAAAATTGCCATCGGTTCCGGTGGATTTTTCGGGAAAGGATATTTAAATGGTACTCAAACTAAATTAAAATATGTCCCTGAGCAAGATACCGACTTTATATTTTGTACTGTAGGAGAAGAACATGGTTTCTTGGGTTCTGTGTTAACACTGATTTTATTTTTAACTCTAATCTTGCGGCTTCTGTTTTTAGCGGAAAGGCAGCGTTCTACTTTTAAAAGAGTATATGGATATTGCGTAGCCGCTTTCATTTTTTTCCATTTAGCAATTAATATAGGAATGGTGATTGGAATCATGCCTGTAATAGGGATTCCCTTGCCATTTTTTAGCTATGGCGGCTCTTCCATATTAGCTTTTACGATACTTTTATTTATTTTTTTACGTCTGGATGCGTCAAGAAATGAACGACTGTAACATTATTTAACAATTATTAATTTGCTATTCTTATAATTATTTCTTTTCTTTGTAGTCTTAAATAATTCAATAATAATTTAAAAACAAGTTTGTTTATGTTAGAAAAAACACTTGTTATATTAAAACCTTCGGCAGTTCAAAGGGGGTTAATTGGTGAAATTATCAGTCGTTTCGAACGGAAGGGTTTACTACTTACAGGTCTGAAAATGGCATGGCTAAGTGATGAAATATTAAGTGAACATTATGTACATCTCAAAGACAAACCTTTTTTTCAAAAGGTGAAAGATTCGATGAGTATATGTCCGGTAATTATATGTTGCTGGAAAGGAAAAGATGCCGTCAAAGTAGTTAGGGTGCTTACGGGAATTACTAACAGCCGTGAAGCTGATCCAGGAACTATCCGTGGCGACTACAGCATGAGCATGCAGGAAAATATAATCCATGCCTCCGACTCTCCGGAAACAGCTAAAATAGAATTGCAGCGTTTCTTTAGTGAAAATGAACTGTTTGATTACAATTTGAGCTTAATTTCAAATTTGTATGCTAATGATGAAATCTGATTTTATGAAAAACAATAATGTGAGATGAAACAAATAAATAATACCATTATTAAAATTGCATTTATAGCTCTGTTGATTTTTCCGCTAAACAATATATTTGCACAGAACGAAGTACTTCGTATAACTCCTGAAGAAATGACCAAGCTGAATAACAGCCGTAAGTTAGTAACAGAAAAAGCCGATATAAAGAGGGAGACCGCTGCTATCGATTCAATAAGGATGCTTTTTGAATTAGACGAAGAGGACGATGAAATGTCGCCTGCCGATGAGTTATATGATGGAATATGGAATAATAAATATGTAAAAGGATACGCTGATGTTACAATTCCTGATACCTACCAGATTGATCTTTCAAATTTTGTAATGCCTATTGAAGGTAAAGTAACTTCACCTTTTGGTCCTCGAAGAAGAAGATTTCATTATGGAACAGATTTGAAATTGCAAATAGGCGATACGGTAGTTGCAGCATTCGATGGAAAAGTAAGAGTAAAGCAATATGAAAAAAGAGGATATGGTTATTATTTAGTTCTTCGCCATCCCAATGGTTTGGAAACAATCTACGGACATTTATCCAAATTTTTAGTAGAAGAAGATGAAACCGTAACAGCAGGACAACCTATTGCTTTAGGTGGCAATACAGGGCGCTCAACCGGATCTCATCTTCATTTCGAATGCCGTTTTCTCGGGCAAGCAATCGATCCTTCCGATATTGTTGATTTCAATAATTTCTGTACTTTCGACGAAACTTATGTTTTTCAGAAATCCAAAATTAATGAAATGAGCATAAACAATAATAAATATACGGCAAAAGACCATTCTGTTAAATACCATAGGATTCGAAATGGCGACACATTAGCGAGAATAGCAAAAAAATATGGCGTTTCGGTTAATCAGCTCTGCCGGTTGAATGGTCTTAGACCTAACTCCATCTTGAGAGTCGGGAGAGTTATACGCTACTCATAATTATTTAAGTCCACGCTATAATTCATAATTTCTAATTTATAATTCATAATTCATAATTATATTGTACCTTTGTGCCGTCTTATGTTAAATGATGGATACAAAAGAACAGTTTGAACACGTGATTGCAATTTGCCGCAGCCTTTTTGAAAAAAAACTTGAAGACTATGGTGCTTCGTGGCGCATTATGCGTACGCAATCAGTTACCGATCAGATTTATATTAAAGCTTGCCGCATTCGCAGTTTGGAAATAAAAGGAATCAGCAAAATCGACGAAGATATTCAATCTGAATTTATTGCTATCGTTAATTATGGTGTTATTGGCTTAATTCAGTTTAATTGCGGATTCTCCGATTTGGTAGATATTCAGCCAGACGACGCATTGAAATTGTATGACAAATATATAACCGAAACCAAAGAATTGATGTATAATAAAAATCACGATTATAACGAGGCTTGGCGCAATATGCGCATCAGTTCTTATACTGATTTGATATTGATGAAAATCAATCGCACTAAACAAATCGAAAATAAGCAGGGAAAAACGATTGCTTCGGAAGGAATCGACGCTAATTATATGGATATGGTTAATTATGCCTTATTTGCTTTAATAAAATTAGAATATGGAGACGAAGTATAAAAAAATTGCTGTAGAAATTTCCCGCGTTATTCTGGGTTTGGTATTTATTTTTTCAGGTTTTGTTAAAGCTGTGGACCCGTGGGGTGGAGCCTATAAGATTCAAGAATACTTTTCGGCATTTGGATTTTTTGATTTCAATTTTTCGGCGCTTCCGCTTTCATTTCTTCAGGCAGCTGTTGAATTTGGAGTAGGATTTTGCTTGTTATTAGGCATCTACAGGAGATTCAACTCTATTCTGATTTTACTTATCATGTTGTTTATGACTCCTTTGACTTTGTATCTTGCCCTTACCAATCCGGTGAGCGATTGCGGATGTTTTGGCGATGCTTTAGTCATTAGTAATTGGCAAACTTTTTATAAAAATATATTCCTGTTAATTGCGGCAATCATTGTCTTTATTTGGTATCGACTCATGTTTTCTTGCTTCACGCGAAAAGGATATTTTTTAGCCTCTCTGTGGATTTACATTTTTATTATAGGCGTATCTTACTATTGTTTCAGGTATTTGCCTGTTTTTGATTTTCGTCCTTATAAAATCGGCGTAAATATTCCGCAAAAAATGGAAATTCCGGAAGATGCTGAACATGATGTTTACGATGTCAGGTTATTTTATTCGAAAGACGGAAAAGAAAAAGAGTTTACGCTTGAAGATTATCCGAAAGGCGATTCTACGTGGACATTTGTTGATTCTAAATCACGTTTAATCAAAAAGGGATATCAACCGCCCATTCACGGTTTTTCAATCACAAACTCGAATGAAGACGATATTACAGGAGAAGTACTTTCCAATCCTTCTTATACTTTTTTACTCATTGCTCATAAATTAGAAGAAGCTAATGATGCAAATGTTGATAAAATTAATGATATTTATGATTTCTCAAAAGATAATGAATATGATTTTTATGCTTTAACATCTTCTCTATCGAACGAGATTCAAAATTGGATTGAAAATACTGGAGCTGAATATCCTTTTTGTACTGCGGATGATATTACACTGAAAACCATCGTTCGCTCAAATCCGGGTTTATTATTAATTAAAGAAGGAACAATTATCGATAAGTGGCCGAATACTTGTTTGCCGGATGTAGATAAGTTAAAGAAACTGATAGAAGAAACTAATCAGGGAAAAATACCGTCAGTTAATAATTTTTTAACCCTGCTTATTTTGAACTTAATTTTATTTATTCCACTTATCGGATTATTTTTATATGATTTCTTCAATTATCGGGAAAATAATCGTAAAAAAACTATATAAATATTAAAGATATGAGAAAAAAAATTGTTGCAGGAAACTGGAAAATGAATAACAGTTTTGAAGAAGGATTGGATTTGGCATTCAATTTGGAAACGGCATTAGATGAAAAAGAAATTAATTGTACAGTAGTTATTTGTACGCCCTTTATTCACTTAGCGTCGATAGCGGAAGAAACTATAAGCGTCGGTTTGGGCGCGCAGAATTGCGCCGATAAAGCTTCAGGAGCATATACCGGTGAAGTTTCGGCTGCCATGATAGCTTCAACGGGCGCAACATACGTTATTTTAGGTCATTCCGAACGCAGAGCATATTACGGGGAAACCAATGCAATTCTGAAAGAAAAAGTAATGTTGGCTTTAGAAAATAATTTGACTCCGATTTTCTGTATTGGTGAAGTATTAGCCGAACGGGAAGCTGGGAAGCAAAATGAAATAGTTGAGACGCAAATCAGGGAATCGCTGTTCCATTTGAGCGCAGAAGATTTCAGCAAAATTGTGTTGGCGTACGAACCTGTATGGGCAATCGGAACCGGAGTTACAGCTACTTCCGAACAGGCTCAGGAAATGCATGCTTTTATTCGGGCGGTTATAGCTAAAAAATACGGGAAATCTGTAGCCAATGAAATTTCCATTTTGTATGGCGGGAGTTGTAATGCAAGCAATGCCAAAGAATTATTTGCTAATCCCGATGTGGACGGCGGCCTGATTGGCGGTGCTTCTTTATCAGTTGATAAATTTTTACCGATTATCGAAGCATTCTGAAAGAGCATTTGTCATTGCGGACTTGACCCCCAATCCCTTAAATAATTCAGTGGATTCCGTGTCAAGCGCGTAATGACAGATTTAAATGCACATAATAATTAAAGGTATGAAATACAAATTAATTATATTTCTTTTATTCGCATTAGTATCTTATTTTTCCGTGATTCATGCGCAAGTAAAACAAGTAACGATTATTGATGAATTGGAAAAAACTGCTCAGAGTGAAGGCTCTATTCATATAATTTCCGATTCTAAAATAACGGAATTAATCGGTTTACTGTCTCCAGAATTAAGTATAGACAAAGATAATTTTGTCAAAACTAACGGTTTCAGAGTACAGGTATTTATGAGTAATGATCCGCGAACGGCAAGAAAGGAAGTCAAAGATAAAGGAATCATGATAAAAGACGTTTTTTATGAAATCGATACCTATGAGAGATATGCAGCACCTAATTGGAAGTTGTTGGTTGGCGATTTTTTGACAAAAGAAGAGGCGGAAGTTTTCAAACAAAAGTTGCAGAAATCAATCCCGGAACTCGGAAAAGAAATGTATGTTGTACCAGATAAAATCAATATCCCGATACAAAAAAACAATTAATCATGGAATTGACGATAGAGGAAATGCAACAAAAAAAAGAAAAGATTGCATATCATTACGCTCGAATCTTGGAATTACTGGATGAAGACATTTCCCGCGAAGGTTTGCATAAAACGCCGGAACGAGTAGCAAAAGCCTTGCTGTTTTTAACTAAGGGATACAGACAAGACCCAGAACAAATTTTGTCGTCAGCAGTTTTTAAAGAAGATTATAAGCAAATGGTAATAGTGAAAGATATTGATTTCTTTTCAATGTGCGAACATCATGCTTTACCTTTTTTCGGCAAAGCTCATGTTGCTTATATTCCAAATAATGCTGTTACAGGATTAAGTAAAATAGCCCGGGTTGTTGATGTTTTTGCTCACCGTTTGCAAATTCAGGAACGGATGACTACCCAAATCAAAAATTGTATTCAGAAAACATTAAATCCTTTAGGTGTTATGGTTGTAATCGAGGCGCAACACATGTGCATGCAGATGCGGGGAGTAGAAAAACAAAATTCCATTACGACGACATCCGATTTTACCGGCGTTTTTAATCAGGCAAAAACGCGGGAAGAATTTATTTCATTGATTAAAAACGGACGATGAAATTTAGGATAAGGTATGTTTGACGAATTGCTTACTTTAGTCTTTGATTTCTTCAAAATCAATATATTCACCATCTTCGCGTGTAAAAATTTTTTTGACGGATGAATAGGATTCCCTATTCGTTTGTTCCTTTTTTTGCTGATTCGATGAGACCTTACGGGTTTGAGTCCCTGTTCCGAAAATAGCTCTAAATATCATTCTCAAAAAGGAAAAACCGAATAAGAGAACAAAAGCAATAGTTAATAAACCCACCATAAATAAGAAAATCAATACTTTCATAAAATCAGTCATAATTTGACTGCAAAGATAATAAAAATTTACAGCAGATGCAAAAGCCAACAATACCGAAAGGGACAAGAGATTTTTCACCGGAAGAAATGACAAAGCGAAATTACATTTTCGATACGATTCGAGGAGTGTTTCGTTTATATGGTTTCAAGCCGATAGAAACTCCGGCTATGGAAAACCTTTCCACTCTAATGGGAAAATACGGAGAAGAAGGAGATAAACTGCTTTTCAAAATCCTAAACTCAGGTGATTTTCTGGATAAAATAACGGATGAGGAATTACTTCACCGGAATATAGTTCAATTAGCGAATAAAATAAGTGAGAAAGGCTTGCGATATGATTTGACCGTACCATTTGCCCGCTTCGTAGTTATGCACCGCAATGAAATTACGTTTCCATTCCGGCGATACCAAATACAGCCGGTTTGGCGTGCCGACCGTCCGCAAAAAGGACGGTATCGCGAGTTTTACCAATGTGACGCCGATGTAGTCGGCTCTGATTCGCTATTGAATGAAGTTGAACTGATTCAAATGATTGATGAAGTTTTTAAACGTCTCGGCATCCGTGTCTGCATTAAAATAAACAATCGTAAAATATTGAGCGGTATTGCCGAAATAATCGGGGAAGCGGATAAAATCACAGATATTACCGTCGCAATTGATAAATTTGATAAAATCGGTTTGGAAAAAGTCAATGAAGAATTAGTTTTCAAAGGAATTTCTACCGAAGCAATCACACAATTACAGCCTATTATCGACTTATCAGGCTCAAACAGGGAAAAGTTGGTTACGCTAAAAACAATTCTGAAAACTTCCGAGATTGGACTTTTGGGTATCAAAGAAGTTGAAACCATTCTTGATAAAATCGAATTAACATCGCTTGTTTCCGCTTTGGATTTAGATTTGACTTTGGCGCGCGGACTAAATTATTATACTGGCGCCATATTTGAAGTAAAAGCATTGGATGTGGAAATCGGAAGTATAACCGGTGGCGGACGATACGACAATCTGACAGGTGTTTTCGGAATGCCCGGCGTTTCTGGAGTCGGAATTTCTTTTGGCGCAGACCGAATTTTCGACGTACTGAATCAATTGAATCTATATCCGGAAAATTTAATCCGGCAAACACAAGTGTTGTTTACCAATTTCGGAGAAAAAGAAGAAAACTATGTATTTCCGATGTTGCTGCAATTGAGGGAAAAAGGCATTAGTTGCGAAATCTATCCAGAAGCCGTCAAATTGCAAAAACAATTCTCCTACGCCGATAATAATCAAATTCCTTTTGTTGTAATGGCAGGTGAAAATGAAATAACAACGGGAAAATTGACGGTGAAAAAAATGTCCACCGGCAAACAGTTTCAATGCAATGCCGTTGAACTCTGTAAAATTGTCAGTCAATAACTTTGGCACAATCTTCGCATAAAGATTGATACAAATATTTAATAATTATTAAACAAAAAATAAAACAAATTAATTAGTTATGAGTATTAAACCATTAGCAGACAGAGTGCTGGTGAAACCGGCAACTGCGGAAGAAAAAACAGTCGGAGGAATTATTATTCCTGATTCGGCAAAAGAAAAACCCTTAAAAGGGGAAGTGATAGCAGCAGGTCACGGAACAAAAGATGAAGAAATGATCTTGAAGCCGGGCGATAAAGTACTTTACGGCAAATATGCCGGAACGGAAATCGAATGGAACGGTGAACAATACCTCATCATGCGTCAATCAGATGTTTTAGCAATAATATAAAATAAGAAATACTATGGCAAAAGAAATTAAATTCAACATTGATGCTCGCGACTTATTGAAAAAAGGAGTCGATGAATTGGCAAATGCAGTAAAAGTAACTTTAGGTCCGAAAGGTCGTAATGTGATTCTCGATAAGAAATTCGGTGCGCCCCAAATTACGAAAGACGGTGTAACAGTAGCAAAAGACATTGAACTCGCCGATCCGTTCCAAAACATGGGCGCTCAGTTGGTGAAAGAAGTAGCATCGAAGACGAACGACGATGCAGGTGACGGTACGACAACTGCTACGGTTTTAGCACAATCCATTATCAGCGTGGGATTGAAAAACGTAACCGCTGGAGCGAATCCGATGGATTTGAAACGCGGTATTGATAAAGCGGTTGTAACGGTAGTTGAATCGTTGAAAAAACAATCGCGGGAAATTGGCGATGATTTCGGTAAAATCGAAAATGTAGCCAAAATTTCAGCTAACGGCGACGAAACAATAGGCGTACTGATTGCCGAAGCAATGAAAAAAGTGAAAAAAGAAGGCGTTATCACGGTAGAAGAATCCAAAGGTATTGATACTTATGTAGATGTAGTAGAAGGTATGCAATTCGATCGTGGTTACATTTCAGCGTATTTTGTGACGAATACCGAAAAAATGGAAGCGGAACTTGACAATCCGTTTATCCTCATATACGATAAGAAAATTTCTATATTGAAAGATATGCTTCCGATTCTTGAACAAACTGTTCAAACGGGTCGTCCTTTGTTGATTATTGCTGAAGATATAGACTCGGAAGCGCTGGCTACGTTAGTAGTAAACCGTTTACGCGGCTCACTGAAAATTTGTGCTGTAAAAGCTCCGGGATTTGGCGACCGCCGCAAAGAAATGTTGGAAGACATTGCTGTTTTAACCGGTGGCGTTGTAGTTTCCGAAGAAAAAGGCTTAAAATTAGAAAGCACAACCATGGATATGCTTGGTTCTGCAGAAAAAGTAACTGTAAACAAAGATAATACAGTGATTGTGAACGGTGCTGGCGACAAAAAAGCGATTGTTTCCCGCGTAGCTCAAATCAAAGCTCAAATCGAAACGACAACTTCTGATTATGATCGTGAAAAGTTGCAGGAACGTTTGGCAAAATTGGCAGGCGGTGTAGCTGTACTTTACGTAGGAGCTCCTTCAGAAGTGGAAATGAAAGAAAAGAAAGACCGCGTAGGCGACGCATTAAGCGCTACTCGTGCGGCTATCGAAGAAGGTACGGTTCCGGGTGGAGGCGTAGGATACATTCGCGCTATTGCTGCTTTAGACAACTTGAAGGGAGAAAATGAAGATGAAACAACCGGCATCGAAATCGTTAAACGCTCTATCGAAGAACCGCTTCGTCAAATCGTTGAAAACGCCGGAAAAGAAGGTGCAGTCGTTGTTCAGAAAGTAAAAGAAGGAAAAGGCGATTTTGGTTACAATGCCCGCACGGATGTTTTTGAAAATCTTTATGCCGCAGGTGTAATCGATCCGACTAAAGTAACGCGCGTAGCTTTGGAAAATGCCGCTTCAATTGCCGGTATGTTCCTGACTACTGAATGTGTAATCACAGATAAGAAAGAAGAAAATCCGGCTCCTCCTATGCCTCCAATGGGCGGTGGAATGGGCGGAATGATGTAATTCGAGAAATTCTCATTTCTTAATAAATTATAAAAACGGCTTTTTTATGAGGAAAAGCCGTTTTTTTTATTATTTTTGCGCTTGAATTATTTTGAATTGCATGAAACTATATAATGAAGAAGAAACACTAAAACAACTGCAAAGTACGGATATTGATCTGCAGAAAAAAGCTTTTGAAAGGGTTGTTTCTTATTATAGTGAAAAATTATATTATCAAATTCGGAAAATGGTTATCTCGCACGATGATGCTAACGATTTGCTGCAAAATACATTCTTAAAAGCATGGACAAATATTGGATTTTTCAGGGGAGAAGCTCGTTTGTCAACTTGGTTGTATAAAATTGCATTCAATGAAACGATTACTTTCTTGAATAAACAACATGCGCAAAACAATATTTCCATTGATGAAGCCGATAGTTTCCTTATTGAAAAATTGGAAGGCAGCAATTATTTTGATGGAGATGCAATTCAGTTGAAACTGCAAAAAGCTATATTGACTTTACCGGATAAGCAACGTGCTGTGTTCAATTTGCGCTACTATGACGAAATGCCATACGAAGAAATGTCGGAAATGATGGGAACTTCCGTAGGTGCATTGAAAGCCTCATATCACCACGCCGTAAAAAAAGTAGAAGATTTTTTAAATCGGGATTAAACTTTTTCTTATCTCAACTGTCAATAAAATAAAGATAAAGTATAATCAAAAAATTATGGACAAAGAAAGAATACTATTAAAAGATATACCCAAGGTTGATCCTTTTAAAGTGCCTGAAGGATACTTTGAAAACTTTACAAATGGTATTATGTCGCAATTACCGGATGTTGAACATGAAGATTCGATAAATATTAATTTGTGGCAGCGTGTACGTCCTTGGGTATATATGGCAGCTATGTTCATGGGAATTTTTCTGATGATTCGGCTGTTTGTTGACTCCCCTGCACAACAGAGAATAAAAAACTATGCATCGGGAGGACTTAATTTAACTTCGTCTTCGGATATTGACGATTTTTACAATTATTATGAAGACGGATTGGCTCGTTTAGCTTATGACGATACGTTTTATTTAGTTAATTCTGATTGGGAATAAATTTAATTGTTGTAAATCATGAAAAAAAAATGGATATTTTTTCTTTTATTTGGGTTAATAAACTCGAATTTATTTCTTTTCGCTCAACGCGATGAAAGAAAAAGAGCCGAATTTGAAGAATTTAAAGAAAAAAGAGTTGCATTTATTACGAAAGCTATGGAATTAACTGTCGATGAAGCAAAGGCTTTTTGGTCTTTAGATAATGAATTGCAAACAAAAAAGTTTGAATTAAATCAGCAAATGAAAAAAGCCTTGTTTGAATTCAAAGGAAGTGAAAAAGACAGAAAAAAACATACTGAAGCCGAGTATAAAGAATTCGTGAATTTATATACTCAATTTAGAATAAAAGAAGCAAAATTAGATGAAGAATACGTTGCAAAATTTGCAACCATAATTTCATACGAAAAAATCTTTCAATACCAGCAAGCCGAACAGCAATTTGCCCGTCAAATGCTTAATCAACGCAAAGGGCGATAATTCCTATTCATCATATTTTATGTCGCCCAAGCTTTTCAAGCTAACGGGGAAAACTTGTATATTAACCACTTGCAACCGTGCGTAACCGATTGCTCAGCCTTGCGCAAGACAAGAGGTCAGATACGCAAGGCTACAAGTCGTTGTTTCTGAAAGACTTTATCGTTAATAATTTTGTCGGACACTCCTTCACTGCAATAGCCCGAAGAAATCGGGTGTATTTTCTATTATCTTCATAGTAGATTGAATCAACAATAGTATAGCTTCCTGTTTCATCTGTTCGCATACTTTCAAAATAATAAAGATCATGAATAGGTCTTTTCAATAGTTGCCTAATTTTTTAGTTTTATTCCAACGTCAATCTTACAGAAGTTATACCATTTGCAGAAAGAAAAACAGTTACACTCTTTTTATCATCGGCAATATGAGTTTCAATATTTTCCATATTCTTGTCCTCTGTTGTTTCGACAGCGATTACACTATTCAACGCAGACGGATAATTAATTTGGGCGTTAAAGCCTTGATTTTTCATGTTTAACAGCACAATTGTTATTTCAGTTTCCTGATGATTTACATACGCAGTGGCTTCGACTTCCGGATCGCCTGTATCAACGTTTATGCGAACCATATCTGAAGCATACTGTGCATAATGAGACAGTATATATCCATTCTTTGCCACATCTCCCAATGCCACAGGACTTCTTGAGTCATTGTCGCCTATCATGCCGTAAAATCGTTTCAGATACCAGTAAATATATGCGCTACAATAACCTTCCATAGACATGTGTATCTCCTGAGCAAGATTTTCCATGTTGTAAGACCAGTCGCGGAATTGCCATAAAGCCGGATTACTTTCCCCCTCGCCATCATTAAATAAATGTTCGGTCATCCACCATGTTTTACCAGCACTTGCCAATCGGCTGTTATACAATCCACAAATATAATCATGCCTGTTTTTTACATAACTGCTTTCATTTATTTTGACAAAGCCCTGATACAGGTGGCCGGCTACTATATCTGTTTGTGCAAAAGCCGCCGCATCGTTGAGTATCGGGTCTGTATATTCAGGAGACATGCCACATGCCTCAGGCGCCATAAGTTTTACCCCCGTTGTTCTAATCTGATCTCCATATTCTTTCACAAAATCAACCACTTCTTGCGGATACCAGAAAGTAAAATCCATATCCGGTTCATTTTGCACGGAAATGGCATACAGGTTTACTCCATTGTCTTTCATGTAATTGATATATTTTATCAAATGGTTTGCATAATCTTGATAGTGTTCATGTTTGAGATGCTTATGTTCGCTGCCGTTCACCACGACTTCGTCTGCAAAAGCATCAGTACAATCCCATGGGCTTGCAAATATAATTGCTCCATACTGTTGCGCCAGTTTTGCACCCCGAACATCTGCCCCCCAATCCGATTCATTGGGATAAACCATCAAACGAAGGATATTGTATCCCAAACCATCGACGCTATACATTTTAGTAATTTCAGTATCTGTTATTAAATTGCTTGGAGTCCATATTTTAGGATTGTACATTCCGCCAAAACCAACCACATGCTGATATTTAATGTTTGCATCCAATGTTATTGGCAGCGAGAGATAATGACTCTCCTGTTCGATTACCAATTTAAAACGTTCTTTGGTAGTTTTGTTAATCAGAAATATTTCTTGTTTTCTGGTCTCTGAAGTTGAATTTTCATTATACTGGAATGTGATTTGAGCATATTGATTCGAAACGTCGTCGGAGTTGCCTCCCTGAGTTTGGGAAATTTTAGTAATCATTCCGATGTCGGCATCCATAACTATTTCCCAGCTGGTGCATGACCATCCCATCATAACGATCACTTCTCCGGCTGATGCTGGAATGGTTAATTGTTCCTGAAAAAAAACTGCATACGATTGAACGTTGTCCGTTTTTGACTCATTATCAGAACATGCCCCTAAGAACACGCCTAAAGCCACTATAAAACTTATTTTTAATAAAAAAAGAGTCTTCATATTTATGTTTGTTTTTAAAAAGAGGCTGTTCGAATTTTTGGGCAGCCTCTTACTGTCACAATTCTTTTTGCCTAATGTAATTATTTGCCTGCCAATCCGTCTGCAAATCCTGAGTAGGTCATTTTACGATTATAAGCGCCACTCCACAAACCTACATTGTTTGTCGATTCATTAATACGATTAAATGTAAAGCTCGCACGATATCCCCTGCCGCTATCGAACGATTTGAATAAGTCTCCATCATTTTGATAATCAACACCGGCAAAATATTTTACAAAATTGGTTCCTCCAGAAACATTCGCACTCATATTATATGACATAGCATCTCTATTGAGTAATTCCTTTTCCCAGTCGACATTGGGATAGCGATCCCACTCATAGTCATTGGCAGGAGAACGGTATTTATTGATGATGTTCATCGGTTGATAGGATCCCCAGCCGACAGGATTCAGCATAAGTTCCCGCTCGATGACTTGGTCTTTAAGTATAAATGCATCATAAGCATCTAATTTTTTCGGAAGTTTCGAAGCCACCCGCATTGTTGCATTGGCTCTGATATCTACAGTCGCTCTTCCTTCTTGCCCGCGTTTGGTTGTGATCAAAATAACGCCATTAGCGCCCCTTACTCCATACACTGCAGTAGCAGAGGCATCTTTCAGAACAGAGACAGTTTCTACTGACGAAATATCAACTTGATTCATAGGACGTACAATACCATCAACTAAAATTAATGGACTGCTATTATTCCATGAAGTTTGCCCACGAATAACAATTTGCGGATCCTCATCGCCAGGCAAACCTGTGGAGTTCATGGTAATCAATCCCGGTAAATTTCCGGTTAATACCTGACCAAGACTAGTAACGCCTGCAGAGTGCTCCAATACTTGAGCATTGGTTTGGGTAATCGCACCCACTACATTCGCTTTTTTTTGTTGTCCGTAGCCAACGACTACCACTTCTTCCAGACCAACTTGATCTTCTTCCAAGATAATAGAGATATTATCCTTTTCATTGATGTTTACTTCTTTTGTTTTCATTCCCAGATAGGAAACAACTAAAGATTGGTTGCCAGCAGGTACAGTTAAGGTAAATGCTCCGTTTATGTCCATAGCAGTACCCACTGTAGCTTTCCCTTTTAGCGTTACGCTGGCTCCGATTACCGGCTCGCGTTTTTCATCCGTTATAGTTCCTTTAATCGTTCTTTCGGCTTGTCCAAATAATGGTAAACATCCGAAAAAAACGAAAAGAAGCCCTAAAGCGAATTTTAGGATTTTTCTTTTCTTTAATTTGTTTTTCATTATAAAACAGGTGATTTAATAAAATGAAATAATTATTACGAGTAATTGTTATTATTTACGATTCAATTCGATTTTATTTACTCTGAAAAAAACGTGATTCTATATGTTTTAACCACGCCTTTATTATCAAATTGCACAACAGACGTTCCGTTTATTGACGGCGCTTGCGTAATTGCTATTTTTACATCCGGATCGCTCACAGTCGCCGTCACGACCGGTATTTGGATTGTATTGGGCGAAAGAGTGACACAAACCTCATAGAGGTCATATCCGGTGATACCATTGGCATTTGTAGATCTGACCGGATTAGCCGGCAGATTTATTTTCACATCGTTAACCGAAATACGAACTGTTGGAGCAACCGGACGAACAATTTTCTTTTTGTCGGAACTGAATCCAAGACCAATCAAATCGAAAAGACCATCCGAATCAACACCTTCAGCTACAAGGAAAATCGCATGTTTTTTGTCTAAATGATCAACAAAAGAGGAAACGTCTATCGTGAAATTTGTTATTTCCGGCGCGGAGTTCGCGGGAACATTTATCTCACCGATTTTTATGCCTTTCCACATATCATTGTCCCAAGGTCCATCTAACCAAACGTTTACCTTGAATGCTGACATTGTCTTTGGGATAAGGAACAGATTAAACGCCGTATTATTTCCCGGTTGGGTTCCGTCAAAGGCTTTCAATCCTTTTTTGTCTCTATCAAGTCCTCCAAAACCGAAATACTTGTATCCTATGATGTGGCCGTTCGCTATATTTGTAATGGGCATGTGATTATCCCATATATCCCACGAATCCTGTTGAGTGTCTTGGTTTGGGAGATAGCACGCATATCCGGCGGAATAATATTGATAGGGATCTAAACCATAGATATGGAATCCTTCAGAAGTTACTTCGGCTCCAGTATATTCCCTTCCCTGAGCATCTTTCGCTGCCCATGTATTATCTTTAGAATAAGGGTCGAATGCTTTGATGGTAACTCTTCCGCCTTCTGCCACTGACTTTTCGTCCCACTCAATCTTGACAGGAGCCACCATCGGCTGACGCGCGAATCCGAATCCCCTTGGCGACCTGTGATAGAACACATACCACTGATCGTTGATCAACAAGATACTTCCATGTGTATTATGTCCCGGGTAACTCGTCTGCAATGCGGTGTCGATCCGGCTCACTACCGGCGCACGTGAATCGACAAGAACGCCGCCACTTTTCCACGGACCCAGCGGCGAGTCGCCGAAAGCGTAACGCAACGCAGAGTTAGTACTGCTTAATCCATAGTCTGGACCTGAATATCCGCTATAGACCCATACAAATTTATTTCCAACTTTGCGTATAGACGCGGCTTCAAAAAAGTTGAATGATCGAAGATCCTCATCCGGATAGACACTGGGATATACAGTACCTTCCGGGTCTCTGATAACGCCGTATCTGAAACTGGCAGGTATAAAATAATTGATGATCTGGGTACCGGGTCTGAGCGAATACATTGTGCTCTGATCCAACTCTGCCGCTAATGATCTTTGGAATCCCCAATATCCGTAAGCTCTGAAACCGATATCAAAATCGGGGTCATTCGGGTCTGTAACGTATTCAATATATACGGAAGGGTCGAATCCCATAATACTACCGGGTACGGTACTTGTTCCGTCGCCGGTCAGATTGACAGGAGTAAAAGGACCGTTCGGACGGTATCCTTTGGCAACTATCGCTTCTCTGTTCTGACCACGGCTATGCGGATACAGATAATATTCCTTTGTGCCGTCTTTCCTTTTCACTTCAACAAGGTCGGGTGCGAACATAACATCCCACTGTCCTTCTATCGGGTATGTAAAAATGGAGCCTTCATCACGCCATTCGGACAAGTCGTCCACAGGTGCCGACCATTCCCGGATGTCCGGACCGCAATAACTGTTAACTCTGACATCGTGGGATCCGATGATATAGACACGGTATTTTCCCGGATTGTCAGGATCTTCAAAAATACGCGGCTCTCCGTCTGGCAAATGCTCCCACAGCGGCAGATACGGATTGCCAGCACTCCGATAGTTGAAATGCGACACGCTTTTCGACTGATTATCATTATCGCTAATCCTGAAATAATCGAAATCTACGTATCCACCAGCCTCTTCGGTGGCATAATTGAACAGCCCAAACCGATAGCCCATAAAATGAGTCAAAGTATAAGTCATTTTCAATGGTTCACCAATCGTATCCCATTTTTTAGCGTCAAGACTATAAAAGAAACGGGCGATATCTGTCCGGTCGCGAAAATCACATTCCGCCTTCAAATATACCTTTTTAGCTAATATTGGAATGCTTGCCTGCTCGACAGGTTGTCCGGAACCGGCATTGACCATATAAACATATTGGGTGCCGTCAATCTTTTTAATGCCCACCAAGCCATAATTGCTTTGCAACAAACACAGTCCGGCTCTATCTCCGTTTTTCATTCTGTCAGTTTCTAAACACGCTGTACCTGAACATACAGGCCCAATCGTTCGCTGAGTCAACATGTTCCGCGCCATCAGGATGTCGGTATCTATCCGTCCTGTTATCAGGCGTAAATAGCCCTTCCGTTGCGTAACCGACCAGAAGCGATTATCAGGGTTATGATTCCATTGCCAGACTAAAGGTAAAGCCAGCTCTCCTTTTTTGCGACTAAATTCGTCGGATGCCACAATTCCGGGAATCAGTCCCTTGCTTGCAGGTAAGTCAAGCGTTTCTGGCACTTTGCCATTTATTCCAAGCACAGGCCAACCATTTTCCCACTTTATTGGAACAATATATGGAATACGACCTACCGAACCGAAATCACGGAACAAATAAGCGAACCATCGTCCGTCGGGTGTATCAACCATTCCACCTTGAGCTACTCCCAAATCCTGAAGCGCCAGCTTGCCCTCATACGGTCCGGTAATCTTATCTGCCCTGTGAATTACTACTGTTCGCATACCTCCCCTTGGCCATGTAATATTATACAGATAATATTTCCCATTTACCTTAAAAAGCTGGGAACCTTCGGCTCCCAGCATGATATTGTCGCCTGCCGGAGCACTTGCATTTTCTATGAGTACCCGCTGTGTTTCCGGCTTGATTCCCAATAGGTCATCCTTCAGTTCAACGATGTTCAACTTCTTGACGCCCCAAATCATATAAATTTTTCCATCGTCGTCGAAAAACAAGGTATGATCGTGCAGAGATGGTTGAAAAGAATGTTTTATCCAGTGACCTTTTTCTATATCCTTTGTGGTGTAAATATATGTTTTTCCGGTATTTTCCGCAAAGGTACTTACATAATAGGTGTTATTGTGATAACGGATACAACTTGCCCACGAACCTTTTCCGTAAGAATTCTTACCATTAACAAGACTCATCTGGTCATCGTCTTCCAACGTTTCATACGCATAATTTACCAATTGCCAATTGGTGAGATCTTTTGATTTCATAATGGGAACGCCCGGACTCATGTGCATAGTGGTACTGCTCATGTAATAGGTGTCTCCTACACGAATCATTGACATGTCGGGTACATCGGCAAAGATGACCGGATTTTGGGCATTCAATCTAAAGCCAACAGACAAAATGCATGTAAATAAAAACAAATACTTCATAATTTATTTTTTAAGAGGAAGCAAAAATAAAAAGGATTTTGGTAATGAATTTCTAATTTTAGATATTTTTTTCTAATTTTAGATATTTTTTAATAAATTATAAGTTTTAATTCATAATTCATAACTAAAAATTAAAAGTTACACTTCCTACGGCGATTTTCTGAAATATTTCTTAAAAGCTATACTGAAATAGCCAATATTTGAAAATCCGCACAATTCACTCACTTCCGTAACCATATATTTACGTGATTGCAATAATTCCAAAGCATGGTTCAATCGTATAGTTTTGATAAATTCAATGGGAGATTGGCCGGTAAGTGATTTGACTTTTTTATATAGAAGCGAAGAACTGATATTCATAGCCGCTGCAAATTCATCTCGCCCAAATTCCGAATTTGCCATGTTGGTGCGAATTATTTCTAGTTTTTTATTTACACAATTTTTTGGGGACGGTGTCTTTTAATTCGGAAGCGCACGGGTCTTCGTTCCTATTATATTCCTCAGATTTTAGGTTCCAGCGTAATAAGAGGAATCAGCATTTCTTCTAAGGAAATACCTCCATGCTGAAATGTATTGGCGTAATAGGAAACGTAATAGTTATAGTTATTCGGATATACAAAAAAATCTTCCCGTAATGCAAAAATGTATTTCGTACTGATATTTGGCGCCGGAAGGCCGACTTTTTCCGGATATTTTATTTCAAAAACTTCTTTAGGATTATAGGTCAAAGTTTTACCTAATTTGTACCGTAAATTTGTGTTGGTGTTTTTTTCACCTGTAACTTTTACCGGATCTGAAACTCGAATGGTTCCATGATCAGTAGTAAGAATCACCTTATATCCTTTTTCCGATATTTTCCGGAAAAGTTCAAGCGTAGTAGAATGTTTGAACCAAGAACGGGTCAGCGAACGGTAAGCAGCTTCAGTAGAAGCCAATTCTCGTACCATTTTCGACTCGGTACGCGCATGGGAAAGCATATCAACAAAATTTAATACAATCACATTTAGTTGATAATTATCTAATTGATTGAAATTATGCAATAGTTTTTCTCCTTGAACTGAATCGTTCAGTTTATTATAAGCAAATGTATATTTTTTACGAAAACGTTCGATTTGCGTTCGGATTAATGGTTCTTCATTCAAATTTTTCCCTTCTTCCGATTCTTCATCTACCCATAAATTGGGAAACATTTTTTCGATCTGCAGCGGCATTAATCCAGAAAAAATAGCATTGCGAGCATATTGTGTTGCCGTAGGTAATATGGAATAATAGAGGTCTTCGTTAAAAGTGAATAGTTCAGATAGCATATCTTTTACTACCCGCCATTGGTCTAAGCGGAAATTATCTATTAAAACAAAGAAAATCTTTTCTCCCTGATCAAGCAACGGAAATAATTGGGTTTTGAAAATGTCGGGGCTCATTAGAGGTCGCATTTCTGGGTGAATTATCCAGTTTTCATAATTGCTTTTCACAAATTTTCCAAACAGCCGGTTCGCTTCATCTTTTTGGGTATGGAGTAGATCTGCCATTCCCGTTTGAGAAGCTTCCAATTCCAATTCCCAATAAACTAATCTTTTATAGACATCTTTCCAATCATCTACAGTCAAAGAATCGTTGATTTGCATTCCGATTTTAGTAAAATCCTGTTGGTATCCCGAAGTAGTTGTTTGCGTGATAATCACATTTTTGTGTAAATTTTTTTTGATAGAAAGTAAAATCTGTTTTGGATTAACAGGCTTAATCAGATAGTCGGCTATTTTACTGCCTATTGCCTGATTCATAATTCCTTCGTCTTCGCTTTTTGTGATCATCACAACCGGCGTATCCGGATTGTTTTCTTTTATTACGGCCAAAGTTTCTAAACCGCTTAAACCGGGCATGTTCTCATCTAAAAAAATCAAGTCGAAAGTTTGTTCCCTGCAACAATCAATGGCATCCTGACCACTACATACGGTAACTACTTCAAATCCTTTTTCTTCCAAAAAAAGAATATGAGGTTTCAAAAGATCAATCTCATCGTCAGCCCACAGAAGTTTGTCTTTCTTCATTAACTTTTATTTTTTAGTTTTTTTTGTTGTTCCAATCGTTCTTTTCTATCTTTTTCCTTTTGCTTTCTTAATTCTTCACGCGCTTTCTCCTTTCGCTTTTGTTCTTCTTTGCGCGCTTTTTCCTTTTCTTTTACTAATTTTTTCTTATCAGCTTCTCTTTGTTTTCTTTCGACTTCTTTTTGTTTCTTTTCATCCTCTTTTTGTTTCTTATCAGCTCTACTTTTTTTAGCTAATTCAGTTTTCTCTTGTTGTTTCGCTTTCAATGCGGCTTGTTCTTCTTCGGCTTGTTTTTTAAGCACTTCTTTTTGTTCTTTTTCTTTCTCTATAGCTTCGGATTTAGCGACTTTATCTTTCTCGTCTTGTTCTTTTTTCAATTGCGTCAGCCTTTCTTTTTCCTCTTTTTCTTGCTGTTTCGCATATTCTTCTATCGCATTGTTCGACTTGTTCCGTTTGAATAAATTCAGGAATGAGCGTATTGGATCGGAAGCAAATTCGTTAATTTTATTGGTTGCCTCATCTAATTTATCAGATGCCACATTATAAATCGTATTTGCAGAATCGATTATTTCATCTGTAGCGGCACTATCATTTTCCGTTAGCGATGAATCTTGCGAAGTTGTTTGAATCGAATCGACCGGTAAAATTGTTTCCGGGATTTGTATTTCATTGATTGCTTCCTCTTCACTCTCAGGCAAAATCTTTTCTTCTATTATTTTAGGCAAGACTTCCTTTTCTTCGGACTGTTTCAGGCGCCATAAAGCGATTAGCTTTTCATTTCCACGAGCAAAATGTTCTTCAAAGAAAATCATATATTCTTCCAAACTTTTCCCTCTCATCAGAATAGAATAATTCTCCGCTGATATTGGCACCATAACCACCAATTGACTCCATTCTTGCGCATATCCGTCAGGCTGCTGAATTCGATGCAGATAGTCGATTACTTCTTCTTGACTATTAAAACCTGAAATTCTTAACAAACCGATTTCTCCTATTGTCGTTTTACTTAATTCAAAATCATTGATCATATAATTGCCGAAATTGAAGCCAGCTACTACATACAATAACAAATTATCGTTCAGACTTTCTTTCGGATAAACCAACAACAATTCATGAGGCGTTGCCGTTTCGGTAGAGAATTGAAGCATTGAATCGGAAACTGCCATATCGCCTTCTCCACCTATGAAACGAATGTTGAATAAACTTCCGCGCGCCAGCATATTATCGCCGGAAGCCGATAGAAGTAATCCGCGCTGAAAGCCTTTCATCATCTCGGAAGCTAAGGCAGCAACATCTTCTTTCGGGTATTTTTCGACCAAATCTTTCAATAAAATTCTAAAAGTATCCGGTTCGTTGGTTTGGGCAAAACTCAAGGCATTGAGGAACATAAATTTAGGCATTAATACCGATTGATTGTACTTAGTAGAAATCCATTCGTAATTTTTCCGGATATTTTTAATATTTCCATCTAAATAATCGGCATAAGTCTGTTGATATAACGAATCCTGCACAACAATCATTCTTTTCTGATTGTATTCGTAATCAGGATCAGCCATAGCGACAGCGAATTCACTTTCAGGAAATTCCGCTCTTATTTTTGTTTTGTACTGGTTTGCCATTTCCATATTATCTTCCTGCCAATAAATAAGGTAGGAATAATAATACGCCATTATTTTATTATCGTTATCGGGAAAACGAGTATTCAAAGTTTCAAATGTTTCCAACGCTAAATTGTTATCTTCCAGCATATCCTTGTAAATAATTCCCATATTGAATAAGCCATTGGAAATTATCAGATCGGAAGCTGCTAATTCCTCCTCTGTCACAGGAATTTGCTGCAAATAAAATAGCGGATCTTTCGGGTCTGTAGAAACGCCCGTCTCATCAGTAGATTGGGCTAATCCCGCATTGGCATTAGAATTTCCTAAAGTCTCGTCAGATGTTTCCGTTTGCTCGGCTGTATCAGTCATTGCAGAATCTTCGGACGAATCTGACACAGGACTGGCCTTATCCCTCCTTCGCCAATTGTCTTCCAAATTTCTTCGTCCCCATTTTTGTTGAAAAGTATTTTTCCCAATCGCTACAATTTGCGGATTATAGAAATAGAATGCATTGGATTCATTTGTAGGCGCAATCACTGCCGGCTGACCGGGACGATTGGATTGTTGCTGTGCTTGCAAGTCATTCTGCCTTGTGAGATATTCTTCTTGTTTTGCTTTTTCCTGTTCTTCTTTTTCTTTTTTTATTAAATCTTCAATTATTTTGTTGATGACAACCATACGTTCTTCCTCCGTCATCCGCGATAAGCGCTGAAGACTATCTTGCAATACTACAGCCTCATAATGAATAACCAATGCGTCTAAGGCTTCCGAGCGTTTAGCAACTCGCGGATAAGCCTCATCGCTCTTTTTCAGTTGTCCCAATGCTTCCGAATAATTTGGTTGTGCTTCCAGAAATTTTCGCTGATTGAAATAAATATCGCCTAATTTTATCTGATTTAACACTTTATCTATTCCATTCCGAGTGCTTTTCTCTACGCCTAATTCATAACTTTCTGTTGCTTTAGCAGTATCAGGAAGCGTCATATAGACATTGCCCAAAGCATAATAAATCTGATCCAAATATTCTTTGTTTTTAATGCTTTTGGTCATTTTATTCAACTTCTTGCTCATTTTGTTGATATCTCCTCCTGGATAGACTTCCGTTTGTCTGATTTTAGCGCTTAATTCTATGATATAAGGAGCATTTGAGCTTGATACTTCCCCAAATGTTTTGTATGCTAATTCTTTTTGACCAGTAGTAGCGTATATTTGTCCCAGCAGATATTTTTCACGGGTTCGCTGCTGTTTATTTTTTTCCGACCGGATAGAAGTTTTCAAATAAGGAATAGATTCGGCATATTGCTTCTGTTTTATCAAATAATCGGCATAAACCGCAGAGAACCAATCTTTTTGTTTTTTAGTTAGTTGTTCTTTATTTAATTTCGACAAAATATCGTCGGCTTCATAAAACCAATCCAATTCAGAATAACAGCGTGCTTTCCAAATTTTAGCCATAGTGGAAATTTCGGATTGTGATTCATATAGGCGGGAAATATACGAAAATGAACTTGCCGCTTCCAGAAAATCACCATTGTAGAATTGCGATTTTGCCATCATCATCCATGCATTATAAAGAAAAGGGTTATATTCTTTTCTACTTATAAATTCCCTATATTTAGGATCGTTTTGCCTGCCTTGCTTTCGTTCGGGTTTGCTCTGGATGGAATGTGTTTTAATCGCTTTAACAGCTTTTTCTATGGATTTATCGAATGCGCCTCCGGTAGAAGTTTTTTCTTTAGGTAATGCCGAAACCGGATACATCAGTATCATTTCCGAATAATTTTCGGAATATCCTTCCATCTGGGTTTTCATTGCTTGATTAAAAGCTTCGTTTCCATTGAAATATACGTTATATCTGGTATTAAATGAATGATACCATCTCGTTCCGCTCGTGTTCTTAGTCGAGGAACAAGAAGCAAATAGAACGACACATAGAAGCAGAAAGAAGCAACGTGTTTTCAACTTAATGTTTTTTAATAAACGATAGATAACGTGCAATGAGCGTTATTCCATTCCTTTTTTAAACAAATTTATACGTGTTTTATTGTCTTTTGATAAAGAAATAGGGCAGTTTTACAAAGTAAAAAAAGGAGTATTTGTACAAAAATAATCGCTGCTCCCGACGGAACATTTAAATAATATGATAGGAATAAACCTGAAAAGCAACCAATAATACCCAATCCAATAGCATACAGGATTATTTTTTGCAAACGGGAAGTGAACAAATTAGCCGTCATTTGCGGAACGGTTAATAAAGACATCAATAACATAATTCCTATCAGACGGATAGATGAAACAATCGTCACAGCGATAGCTAACATCATCAGATGCTCAATTAAAGCTACTTTTACGCCTTGAGTTTTAGCAAATTCAGAATCGAAAGCGGTATAAAGTATCGGCTTGAAAAAGAGTAAGAAAAGAATCGATAACAGAATTGCTAACACAATGGCAAATCCGATATCCGAGAGCGTGATTGTCAAAATATTCCCGAACAAATAGGATGATATATTCGGCGAATAGCCGGGCGCAAGAAAAATACAGATAACTCCCAAAGCCATTCCCAAAGCCCAAAAAGCAGCAATAGCAGAATCTTCTCTTATATCCTGTTTTTTAGAAAGCCACTCTATTCCGAAAGCTGAAGCTATTGAAAACAGCAAAGCCGACAAAATGGGAGAAATACCAAAATAAAATCCCAAACCTAATCCGCCAAAAGAAGCATGAGTGATTCCTCCACTAATGAAAACCAAGCGGCGCGACACAATGTATGATCCTACTATCCCACAGGATATACACGTAAATACGCTGCCTATCAGCGCATTACGGAAAAAAGCATATTGCAGTAAATCCATGATGCAGGCAAAAATACAATAATGTAATCAATTATGCAAGTAAGTGCTTTTTCACTTCTAAAAAAAGTGTAACTTTGCGCTTTATTTCAAAAAATTTATAAAAAATATATATTATGAAACGATTCATTTTTCTTTTAACCTTTTTGAATTTTTATTTTGTTGTATTTTCGCAAACAGAACCGAAGATTGTGTGTCACTATGGCTTCACATTTGAAATCAGTATGCAAAAAAGTTGGGGTTATGGTCAACCGGTTATTTTAAGCGTGACGCCTAATACTTCGGCGGATGCTGCCGGATTACGTATTAATGATATCATCGAAAAAATCAATGAAAAGCCGACAGCAGGCGAAAACATTGAAACGATTATAAATTGGCTGCAAAATAATGATAAAATTCAATTAACTGTAAGTAATTTAAAAGAAAGTCATCAAAACCGAATATTAGATAAATATTGTCGTTTAAATATTTCTATTACGGAAAAAGATTTAGCGAATATTTACTCATTTTATAGTTTGGAAGACGTACAAACCCGCGCTTTTACCTGTCCATTTAGGACAACAGTCAATCCGGAAAGCAATTTGATTCAATACACAACTTTTGGTTTTGCTGCCCCCGATCCGAAGAATCTTTCATTGGAAAAAGATATTAATGCTTCTATACGGAAATCTTTGGAACAAAAGGGCTTGAGATATTCCGAAAAAAATCCAGATTTGATAGTCCGAACTTACTATTCTCACACGACTAATCCCAACTTCCGGAATAATTCTCAGGCTAATAAATTTCCGATAGAGTGCAGATACAATATTAATACAAAATCTATGGAGAATTTACCTATTTATTATAACCCGCTGATTAATACTAATCAAGCAAAATTCTTTTTAAAATTAGGTATCCAATTGTTTGATAATAAGAAAAAGAATAATTCTACAGTTTGGGAATGTGAAGCTAATGAACTTTTACAATCCGATTACCCGCTTGCTAATTATGCAGAATTTCATATTCCGTTGATGTTCATGCAATATCCTTATCCTAAATCTTTAGAAACAGCCCAATTTTATTACAGCCGTTCAAAATATAATTATACGGGTATTCATTATAATATGGATAATCTGAAAGAAATTACGGAAGTAGCATATTCGTCTCCGGCAGAAAAAGCAGGCATTCAAGAAGGAGATATAATTGAAAAAATTAATGGAATCAAATTTATTAATAATGCAAAAACATTAGATAATAAATATAAACAATTTATTTATAAGACATCTTCGCTTCGCAATCCGGCTACGCAATTCACCAATGCGGAAGGATTTACACGATGTATGTATTGGGATAAAATGAAATATGCACTAATACATGATGAGTTCAAAAAGCCTGAATTTTCAACAATTTTCTCGTATTTATTTTATTTTGAACCATATATTAATTTATCAGGCACAAATATCGTAAGTTTCAGTATTATTAGGGGTAAGCAGAAAGAAGAAATAAAAATAAGGCCAGTCGTTTATTCAGAAGAGCTGTTTGAAAATAGATAAAAATAATAACGAGTAACAAGTGACGAGTAATTTTTTCAATTTATTCTCGTTGCTTGTCACTCGTCACTTCACTTACTTACTTTAATGTGCCGGCTTCTGCATCCTGAATCATTTTAGAATTCGGAAGAATAAAGATTTCCACGCGGCGATTTAATGCTTTACCTGCAGTGGTGCTGTTATCAGCAACCGGTTGAGAAGAACCTAATCCCTGCGATGTCATACGCGAACTTAGGATTCCCTGTCCCATTAAGAAATTTTGAACAGATCCAGCTCTTTCTTCAGAAAGAGGAATATTGATCTTGTCGGAACCGGAACTGTCCGTATGACCAAAAATTTCAACATCGGTATCTGGATTGGCTTTCAAGGAATTGGCAAATTGAGTTAGAGCGGTTATAGAGGCTTGATTCAAAGTACTTTTATTGGTAGCAAAGAGAATACCTGAGTCAAATGTAACTTTGATAGCTTGCCCATCATTTACCGTTTCGACTTGTGCATTTTGAATCGCTTCCAATTCTTTCTTTTGCTTGTCCATTTTGTTACCGATTAAAGCGCCGGCAGCACCTCCGACTACAGCGCCTATTCCAGCGCCCCACGCAGCGCCTTTACCTCCGTTGAGTAAAGCGCCTAATCCAGCGCCTACAGCAGCGCCTCCTCCAGCGCCTACTGCTGTCCCTTTTGTTGTATTGCTTGCGCCGCATCCGGAGAATACAATAGCAACACTAAGCATCAAACATGCAAATAAATTTACTCTTTTCATTTTTACACTTTTATTTATTAATAATAATCAATGGTAAATTGCAATTATTATACCAAAGTATATATAAACTGCTTAATAAAATGAAATAATTTTTACAATACTAATCTAAGTTTTCGATATCCAATGTGTTCATGTAAGCATCTTCTGCACGCAACACCATTAAAATTTCATCCACCAAAAAATTTCCGATTGCGTCTTTTTCGGATTGTTGAACAATGAAGTCAATCAATTCCCTTTCTTCTTTTTCTTCATCATATTCAGTCAGATAATCATCCATCTCGTAAAATTCGCAGATAAGATCCAATATATAATAGAGCGTATCTTTTGAAAATTTCACTTTTAAATCTTGTGGAAGGTAATTGTGGATAAATTCCACAGCAACATCATCATCGTATTCAAATGGTTCACTCATAACTATTCCTCCTCTTTTTTAATTTCGTTTTCTTCATTATTTTTATTATAGCTTATTTCTTTATTTTCATCCGGTGCATTTTCTTCTTTTTCCTCTTCTTCAAATTCAGTCAATCCTGAATTTACCAAAAGATTATACCAATTCATCACTTTTTTTATATCGGAAGGATAAACTCGCTCCCGATCGAAATCAGGCAATATTTGGGAAAAATAAGTTCTCAGCTCATCAGGAGTAATTGAAGAAGAAAATGAAATTACTTCTCCGTTCTCTTTTTGCTTTATAGACTGAAGAATCTGAGACAACCGAACATCTCCCTCCTTCGCGTACATCGTAATGTCGCCCAATGTAACTACTTTATCTCTTGAATATACGGGAATTCTTTTTTGATCTATCAAAGATTCCGCAATAAACATATTTTTCCCTTTGGAAATTAATTTGAAAAGTCCGGGTTTTCCGGAAATGGATAAGATTTCTTTTAGCATAATCTTTATTTTTATTTATTTTTTCACACTGCAAAAATAAGAAATATTGTTGAGAAAAATTATGATTAACGCTTATAATCATTATTATTGTGTTAAATTATGTAAAAAAATCGGTTTTCCTTATTTTTTCTTCACATCATTTATTTGCTATGTTAAATAAAAGTAATACCTTTGAGACCGTTGTTTAAAATCATTATTTTTTTTATAAAAATCTAAATACTATGTCTAGATCGATGACTCGAAGGTCATTCCTTCAAAAAAGCGGAACAGCTGCTCTGGGGTTAACAATTATTCCGAATGTGGTTATGGGAAAAAGTTTTAGCGGCGTTACTGCTCCAAGTGACAAATTAAACATTGCAGTAGTTGGTATTGGCGGCATGGGTAATGCAAATCTTAAAGAGGTAAAGCCGACAGAAAATATTGTTGCCCTCTGCGATGTGGATTGGAAATACGCTGCAAAAGTATTCAATGAAAATCCTAATGCAAAGAAGTATTGGGATTGGCGTAAAATGTATGATGAAATGGGTAAATCCATTGATGCTGTTATCGTAGCTACTGCCGACCATACGCATGCTATTATTGCAGCTACTGCTATGACAATGGGTAAACATGTGTTTGTTCAAAAACCGTTGACGCACTCTGTGTATGAATCCCGCTTGTTAACTAAACTGGCATCTAAATCCAAAGTTGCGACTCAGATGGGTAATCAAGGAAGTTCTGCAGCTGGTGTACGTCAGGTTTGCGATTGGATTTGGAATGGAGAAATAGGCGAAGTAAGGCGTGTAGATACATTCACCGACCGTCCTATCTGGCCGCAGGGCTTAAACACTCCTTTCCAAGGAATGTGGGTTCCCGACACGCTAAATTGGGACTTATTCACTGGTCCTGCCAAATTGGTTCCTTATAACGAAATCTACCACCCATGGAATTGGCGCGGATGGTGGAATTATGGTACAGGCGCTCTCGGCGATATGGCTTGTCATATCATGCATCCAATTTTCAAGGGTTTACAGTTGGGTTATCCAGCCAAAGTACAAGGTAGTTCAACGTTGTTGCTTACAGATTGTGCTCCTACTGCACAAACAGTACGCTACACTTTTCCGGCACGCAACATACCAAGCATCAAAAAAGTGAAATTTCCAGAAGTAGAAGTTAATTGGTATGATGGCGGAATTAAACCGGTGATGCCTCAGGGATGGCCTGCTGGAAGGGACATGAACGATGCGGGCGGCGCTGCTATCTTCTATGGAACAAAAGATACGTTGATTTGCGGATGCTATGGACGTAATCCATGGTTGCTTTCCGGTCGTAAACCGGAAGTTCCCAAAACACAACGTGAAGTAACCGAGAGCCATGAAATGGACTGGGTACTTGCCTGCAAAGAAAGTCCTGAAAGCCGTAGAAAGCTTGCTTCCGATTTCAGTGAAGCTGGTCCATTTAACGAAATGGTTGTCATGGGTGTACTGGCAGTTCGTCTCCAAGGTCTTAATAAAGAATTGGAATGGGATGGCGCAAATATGCAGTTTACTAATATTTCGGATAATGACAAATTTAAAGTAACTGTTTCCGATAATTTCAGAATAGTAGATGGAGATCCCAAGTTCGATAAAACTACTGCTGATATTGATGCTAAGCCGTATGCTCAGGAATTGATTAAGCATAGCTACAGAGATGGATGGAAATTACCGGATATGCCGTAATTAATATAACAATTTAAATTAGATATAGATATATGAGAAAAATTAGTTATTTTTTAGCAATTTTTGTGGTAGTCGGTTTATTTAGTGCATGCAATCAAAAGAAGGCATCTCAACCGGCTGTTGAAGAAAAAACAGAGACAGCAACCGATCCGAAATTGGTTGTCGAAGGTCCTTATGAAAAATTCATCGAAGCAACAGACATCAGTCCGGCGTATGTATTGATTGAAAAACCTCAAGTAAATCTGGATGGATTTGCTAAAGACAAAGATGGTTTTATTACCCTGTTTGATGGTACCTTTAACGGATGGAGAGGTTATGATCAAGATACAGTACCTTGTAGATGGTCGGTTGATGATGGAGCTATTAAATTTAGCGGAAACGGAGGCGGAGAAGCTCAGGATATGGGGGGTGGAGATCTGATTTTTGCCCATAAATTCAAAAATTTTGAATTGACTTTTGACTGGAAAATTTCCGAAGGAGGTAATTCCGGCGTATTCTTTTTAGCTCGTGAAATTAAGGGGGAACCGATTTACATTTCGGCTCCAGAATATCAGATTTTGGATAATGCAAATCATCCTGATGCAACTGAAGGTGAAAACGGAAATCGTCAATCGGCTTCTTTATATGATATGAAGCCGGCTAATCCGCAAAATGCCAAACCATTTGGAGAATGGAATACAGGCAGCATTAAAGTTTACCAAGGTTCAGTATTTCATAAGCAAAACGGTAAAACCGTAGTGGAATATCATCTTTGGACTCCGCAGTGGAATGAAATGATTAAAAACAGTAAATTCAAACAAGGCGGTGATTTCCCGCTTGCTTACAGTTTGTTGATTAATCTCGGAGGCGATGACCGCGAAGGCTATATTGGGTTCCAAGATCATGGAAATGATGTTTGGTTCCGGAATATAAAAATTAAAGTATTAGAGTAACAAGTGATAAATGACGTGTAACGAGTAACAGGTGATGTTACTTGTTACTCGTTACAATTATTTGACTAAATTATTCAAATACATTTCTAAATTAGTATAATCGGAGTTCAGGGTGTAAGCATTGCCATCGGCAACGTTGTATTTATCAAGTCCGTGAGCGTCTTCCCAAGCATCAGGCATTCCGTCATTATCATCGTCAGGAGGAGCGAGCAAGGAAATAAGTTGAGGCCAACCTCCCACTTGCGATTGCGAATCAATCAATCCTTTATTACCATATTTGAAAGAGCCGTTGCGCACTTCTTCGATGATGCGCCGGTCGATAATGTCGCGTTTCAGACTCGCTCCGGCATGTAGCAACACAGCATTATATGCTTCTTGAGCCGTATGCTGTGTAATAATTGTATATTTAAAAGGTTGATCGCTATGACAACGTTGAAATAATGAATCAGAACTTGATTCTGTAGAGTCAATGCCTTCACTTTCTATATAGCATTTATAATTCACGCCATCCCAATTATTAGCAGTTACAGTTGTATTGCCGTCCATAATATTGCCCGAAATATAAAATCGTCCGAAATCGTGAAATCCGTTTCTGTCTTTACTTTTCCATGCTTCCAAAATTCGGCTGCGAACATTATTTTGGGTAGCAGGTCCAGGTTTATAATAATTATTAACTATATTGTACTGTCCGTTTTCGCCAGCATAACTACTATTAAATCCCCAATTATAAATCACATTGTTTCGGAAATCGGCGAGTTCTGTTGCTTTTGTTGTTTCATGATAGCGCGCTCCGCAAAAGCGTGGATTCCGGCTCGAATGGTGCGCCAGTAGATTATGATGAAACGTGGCTTTCATTCCGCCCCAAATTCCGCCATATCCATGTGCTCCTTTACGATGAATGCTGTTACGCAGACTCTCGGAAAGAATGCACCATTGCAATGTGAAATTTTCGTTATCGTAAAACGAACCACATTCATCAGTACTCCAACTCATGGAACAGTGATCAATAATGATATCTTTTTTACGATTGCCACCTAATGCATCATCTTCTTCATTTCCCCTGTCGCCCATTCTGAAGCGCATATAACGGACAATCACATTGTTGGCAGCTATTTTCACCGGATGATTGGCGATGCAAATACCGTCTCCGGGAGCCGATTGTCCGGCAATCGTAATGCTGTCGTCATTAATTATTAAAGGAGATTCGAGGAAAATCGTTCCCGACACTTTGAAAATAATAGTGCGTGCACCTTGCGTCCTAACAGCTTCGCGTAAACTACCTTGACCACTGTCGTTCAGATTATCAACGAATAATACTTTACCGCCTCTGCCGCCGGTGACATATTGCCCAAAACCTTCGGCACCGGGAAAAGCCGCAACCGGTTTTTCCTGTACTTGTGCAAGCAAAGTTATATATATAAAAAGCAATGCGAGAAGAATAAATCGTTTTTCCATATTTTTATTTATTTAATCGTTTTTGTTGCTTCTTTCAACAAATTAAATAGAAGTTGTTGTCCTACGACATTTGCCGGATTATCGGCAGTCGAATTGAAGGTTCTCATCGCTTCATTCATACCGTCGATATCGACAGGCATGTCATCCTTTGCAACTTGTTTTATGCAAGCGGGAATATCGAGTGTAGTAATAATAATTCTGCCTCTGCCTACAGGAATAAAACTCAAGGCAGAATACACTTCTTTGCGATGATCTGATACGCAACCAACCAATGTTTCACCACTTCCGTTTCCTATACGTAAACCGATTCGCCTACGATTGTAAGCTGCAAAACATTGATATTCCCAATTGAAAGCGCAATCGACAGGCAATCCAAAGAATACGTCATGGCTGCGGTTGAAAAAATTTCCTCCATACCAAGAACGACCCAATTCTTTGGCTCCGCGAAAATCCAAGACTTCTTTGTCGGCCAAATATTCTGCCCAACGTACAGGATTATCTACAATGATCAAGTAACCGCCTTTTTGTACCCAGTCGATGATATCGCTCATTCCGCTACCCCATTGTTGAGGGTCAAAAGCACCGATCAATAAATAATCACCTTCAGGCTCGCCTTGTTGGTAAGGTTTTACATTTAATCCCATCCGGCGCATAAAGACAGTAAACATGCCGGTGGTATCAGCAACAAGTCCGTTGACAGGAATACCTTGTATATTAGGTTTTACTGCAAAAATCCTATCATCTCCTTTTATAATTGTATTTTTATCAGCCTGAAGCATTGCTTCTACCGAAATATATCCCGCTGAAGCGACTGGCAATTTCCAACCTGTCAACAGGGTTTCGCCATAGACTGCGCCTCCGCTGACTTTTACTTTTTTCTTTATAGTATTGGTAATTTTTCCATAAGCGTCTTTAGCGTGAACAGTTAAAATAAAATTACCATGTATGTTTTTTTCATTTACAATATAAATATCCACAATCGTAGTATCGCCAACAGACAGTACTTTCTGGTTGAGTTTAACGCTCAAGAAAAGCGGTGCATTGTAACGGGCTATCAAATCCGGGTCGCCTTTCGGATTGCAGTAATCATCTACAATTCCGGAATGATTTTCTAATTTCATGGATTCCCAGCCGTTAACGGCATAACCATCTACAATATTATTGATTCGGATATTTTCGATTATTCTTCCCTGATAATAGTAAGCGACATTTCCCATAGCAACCGTTAAAGCATCAACATTTGGAAATGCTTTATCAAAGTTAGATTCATGCAAAAATCGGTCATAAGCGTCATACCACCCCAAATAGTCTGCAGCTTCCCAACCGTTCAGTTTTCCGGTTTCCAAGATATTTTGACGAATTTTTTCCAAACGAGGAGGCGTTCCGATAGCACCCTCTTCGCCCCAATAAATGATTTCTGATCGATTGTTGCTATAACGTAAATAATCTTTAGGATTATTATATAAATTATCATGATAGACGCCCGGACCGCCGGCATGATGCTGGTCATACCAGCCTACATCATAAAATGTAGTGTCGTAAGGTCTTAAATGTAATTTAAAATGAGCATCTGGAATTGCTTCGGGATTGGCTCCATTGCAGGAATTATAATTGATTTGACGTGTCGGATCCAATTCGTGCGCCATTCGCATTTCGCGATAATCTTCGGCTTGCGGATTGGCTCCGCGTTCGTTATGCAAATTGTAAATCACCAAACAAGGGTGATTTCGGTCGCGGCGAATCATACGCGAGAGTTTTTCGTTACGGTAATTCACATAAAAACGCGCTTTCGGCTCATCACTACCTAATTTGGACGCTGGATATTGATTGCCTCCAGGCTCTTCCCAAATCAGCAAACCCAATTCATCGGCATAATCCATTACATTGGTTTGTCCGATAGCACGGTGAAAACTCAACATATTCAACCCGAGTTGCTTTGCCGACAAAATCTGCTTTCGGGCATATTCGTCGGTTGGAAAAATGCCATTATCTGGCCAATAACCCCAAGAAATGGCACTGCGCAAAACAATGCGCTTCCCGTTGAGATAAAACTGACGGTCTCCATCTACCGTTCGTACTTCAAACCAACGAAAACCAAAACGAGCATTGGTTTGATCATCTGATAATGCAATGTTGAGTTGATAAAGATTCGGGTCGTCCACGCTCCAAAGTTTGGCTTCAGGAAATTTAATCAAATAAGAATATGTGCTTTTGCCTAAAGGTATTTGAGAAACAGATGATTCTTTTGAATACACTTTTTTTCCGCTTTCCGTTTCTAAAATTTCCATTTGCAGCTTTTCGTTTGAAACTATATTGCCGGATTGATTTTCAACGGTCAGTTCCACTTCTATTTCCTTCGGGTTGGGACGATTTTTTATAAATACATCCGCTATAAATATTTTTTCGGTCGCTTGCAGCTGGACAGTTCCCGTGATTCCTCCGAATCCATGTGAAGGATTTGTGTCGTAATCGCCCCAAGTATAAACCTGCGAATCTTTCCAATTAAAATTTCCGTTGGGATCGGTGATTCGAAAAGCTATTTCGTTTTCCGTTCCTGCTTTCACATATCGACTGATGTCTATCTCAAAAGGCGTAGCATTGACCAAATCATAGCCTGCAAGCTTCCGGTTGACGAATATTTCTGCCCGAAAGCGTACGCTGCCCACTTGCATCACCATCCGCTTACCTTCCCATTCGTGCGGAATAAACATTTTGGTTGTAAACCACGATACGCCTGCATAATCACCGGCTACACCGAAAGTCTCTCCGTTCCATCCCCAAAAATACTGTTCTACCGTTGCCGGAATAGTTACTCCGGAAGTATCGGGACGATTGAAAACGGTATCCCAGCCTTGGGTAGGCGTATGAATCGGCAAAGCATCTACCTCCGACGGAGGCAGATGCAATACATCGTTTTTCCACTGTGCTTCAGGATCAAGCGTAATATTCCATTTCTGTTGCGACAAGTCGATAGTCATTCGCGCTTGCGGTGAAACGTTGAGTGCAACAGAGAGGAGGATAAAGCAAAGCTTACTTATTCGGAAGCCCATAGCCATTTGTAACTTTCCCTTTCGACTGGTCGATTACGACAAGCGGCATTGGATGATAGTAACGAGGCGCTTTGTTTTCCCTGCCCACAATACCGCTGAAAATGTTAACATCGAACATATTTCTGTTATTTTGAACATTCCAGATGTCGATACCCCAGTTTTGTCTTACATAGCCGTCGGCTACCAAAGCTGCTGCCTCTGGACCATTAGGGTCAATATATTCATACAAACCTTTAATGGCTAAGTTTTTATTTCCAGCTGTTCCATCCCAGTTGAATACTCCGCGCCAACCCGGGAAACGAGCAGGGTCGGTTTCATCGGTACAATCTTGGGTCGTCTTGGTAGTACCATCTACTGAAACATATTTTATCCAAACATAGTTGGAAATAGTTCTGCCGCTGGGGAAGGTGTAGTATCCATTAGCCTCCAGACCGGCCATCATCGCATTCATTTCAGCACGAACGGCAATGGCTCTTTCGTTAAGTTTGCCTGAACGGATCATGTCCCAACGAATGGCGCCTTCACCCAATAATTCCAAGCTGCGTTCAGCATAAATAGCATCCAACAACGCGTCTCCACTAAGAGAACCGATATTTTTATTACTATTGCCAAAAGCCCTTTCGCGAATTTGGTTTACCAAGTTAACCGCACCTGCATTATCAGTTCCCAAAATGGCTTTAGCTTCAGCCAGCATGAGCATGGCGTCCGACATTTTCAATACAGTATAATTCATCCCGGAAGACCGATTTTGCATATTCGGAAAATTAGGTACATCTCCCCTATTGAAGTCCCACTTATTAATAGATGGTCCGCCGCCGCCAATACGGGTACCGACTCCAAGAGGAATCAGCGCTTCAGCTCCGGCTGGAGCAGCAGGGCTGGCTGTACGTGCTGCATGGTTAGTACCTGATATAACCATGCTTACGTCGCGGCGTTTGTCGCCCTCTTCGTAGGCTTTGTAGAAGAAAGTAGGAATAATACGAATAGCGCCAAATACATTCATGCTAAATCCGCCAACAGTACCGTTAGAACCCGGACGTCCCTGAGAGTAAGGATGTTCCTCATTTCCGCCTGCAACGATACAACCTACTTCATAAAATGATTCAGGACTTGTACCATTCACTGACTGCAAGCCGAGACCTCTTGAGTTAATTATTTGCCAGTGTACCTGAAAAGGATTATTGGTCGGTCTGCTGTCTGTTGTAATCAAACGCACTGTTCCTTTATTAGCATTGACAGCTAAGTCCAAATATTGCTCGGCGATGCGGATATAGTCCATGTAGTCGTTACGACGCGCGTAAACGCACATGCCATCATCAGTCCCTTTAGTCGTAAACTGCAAAGAGCCATACAAGCCTTCCACATCGGTGCGGATCGTTTGCCAAGAGCCTGAATAAAGCGCCGCCTGACCAATCAGCGCATTAGCATACGAACGGTTCATGCGTTCAGCAGTAATTCCTCCTTCACCAACTCTGTACATTTTACCTTCTACAGCTTGAAGTTCACTGATGATTTGATCAAAAATTTCAAAGCGTGAGGTTAGTTCGTATTCGGTCACGTATTTGTTTGCATAACCAAAGGGAACGTCCCCAAAGTGGATTGCCAGCTTGAAAGCACAAAGCGCCCACAAGGTTTTAGCTTCGCCATAGAGCTGCGTCCATGCAGTCGGCTGACTACCGGCAACGTCGGACTGATATCCCGGAGTTGCAGCGATAACCTCGGCAATACGTTCGCAACGAGCCAAAATAACGTTCAACTGGTTATACTGTGTTTCTCTTTCGTTAATATTACTTACAGCTTCGGGTTGCAACCGAGCAATTGTATTGTTTGCTGTGGTATATTCAGTCATATATTCTGCATCGGAACCTAACGGGTCTTGAAAATTATAATTTCCACCATGAGCAACATCTAATCTATACACACCATAGCACCACGACAGCATTTTAAATGCTTCATCGGGACTTGAGGTTACAAAATCATCATCGGATTGCCCCGGGTTTTTTACTTCCAGATAGTCACTGCATTGAGTAAATATACACAACGTCAGCGCTAAGCATATATATTTTACTAAATTTTTCATTATTATTATTTTATAATTATTATTATTTTACATTCCTATTTAAAAGCTTACATTTAGGCCAAGTACAAATTGGCGGGGACGAGGGTAAGTTCCCCAGTCTAATCCCGGTGTTGGATAACGGGCGTTGTTCATATTAGCCTGAGTATTTACCTCAGGATCAAGCCCCGAATAACCGGTAATAGTAAATACGTTATAAATGGTACCATATATACGCAGGTTGCTTATCCTTGCCTTATTCACTACCTGCTTAGGAAGGGTATAACCTAAAGTCAGCGTATTCAGACGGAGGAATGAGCCATCTTCAATGCCAATGTCGGCAACATAGCCTTGTTTTAGGAATATAGACGGTAAGTTCGCGTTTTGATTAGCAGCATTCAACTCTTGGGGCGTGGTAAGACGTACTAAGTTTCCACTGCCATCAATATCGTAGTATTTATAACTGCCGTTCACTATAGCCAACTTGTTGGCATACAAAGCACCACCCTTGTCATTCGTATATAACGAAGCTAATTTGTTCGCATTATATATATCATTACCATAACTCCAGTTGAAAAACAAGCCGAGATCAACGTTTTTATAGGTAGCATTAACATTAAAACCGCCTGTATGCTTGGGATTCATGTTGCCTATTTCTACATAATCTTTTTCTGTGATTATACCATCTTCAAGTACATCTTTAAATTTCGGCATGCCCGGATAGGCAATCTGACCCGCAGGAACTATGCCTCCGTGTTGAGCAACAAATGCGCTGGCAAGATCAGGAATACCCGGCTTTAAAGTGTACATACCTGTAGTAGGATCGAAGTCGAAGTCATCCGTTGTATAATATCCTTTACCGTCGGTTTTGTAACCCATTACGATTCCAAGAGGTTTACCCTCTTGTAAAATATAGTCGGAGCTGGGAATCCCGCTCTGAAAGAATCCTGTTCCGTATGCACTTTGAATGCCATCAGCCAATTCATCAATCCTGTTCTTGTTGAAGTTAATATTGCCACTTGCAGTAATATTCCAGTCTTTATTTTTGAATATTAAGGCGGAAATAGAAAATTCCACGCCCCTATTACTGGTTTTTCCTACATTGGCAAATGTAGTGGTAAAGCCGGTAATAGACGGAATATCCGTCAACATCAGCAGGTCTTTGGTGGAATTCCAATACAGATCGACAGTACCCCACAAGCGATTCTTGAACAGTGTGTAATCAAGACCTATATTGCGCGTAATGGTAGTTTCCCACTTTAAATCTAAGTTTGCCATTTGGCTTGATGCCAAGTCGTAAGAAGACTGCCATTGGTTTTGCATAGCCATTCGCTGATTAGTATTGGAAGGAGCGCCCCACAATTGTTGCCATTGGCTGGCTGCGATAGCATCATTACCAACTTCGCCATAAGAAAGGCGGAGCTTCAAATGGTCGAGCCAATCTAAGTCTTGCATAAAAGATTCTTCCGAAGCCCGCCATGCAAATGCAGCAGCAGGAAAATAACCCCATTGATGCTCAGGCGAAAAATTAGAAGAACCATCAGCACGGAAAGTTAAAGTAAACAGATAGCGATCGAGCAACGTATAATTGCCTCTGCCGAAGAAAGAAAGAATCCGGTTAGGGGTGGTAACTCCCGAAGAGACTCTAAGGTTGGCGCCGTATTGATTAATCATAGCAAAAGCATTTTCTTTAGTAAAATTTTCGGCGAACTTGTCGGCTTGTATGCGCATGTCTGTTCCGCCGGCATCGGTTACTTCATGCCCTGCCAACACGTTAATATTGTGAATCTTTGCCAAGATAACATTGTAGTTTAGAGTATTGGTCCAATGTAAGCCCCAGCTATCACGCTTCCTATAATCGACATCACCCGCATATAACACACTTGCAATCTCTTGACCTGTTGTATTAGGTATTATGTAATCTTCCTGATTCCCATCCCTGGGTATTTTACCTCTCCAGTTTTTATTTTGCCTCCACTCGCGCTGCATGTTTAATTCGGTGCGGAAGGTCAAACCTTTAATAATTTCCCAATTCACACCAGCCGTAGCTCGAAGATTTTGACGCATCGCCATGTCTTCTTGGCTCTCTATAATGCTTACAGGGCTATATACATCATACATAGAAAATTTGTCTTCACCGCTGATACTGCCATCTCCTAACATATTAATATCGCCTTTCATATCTGATACGGCAATGGGACGGAAGCGATAGGAACCTGAAAGTCTTGAGCCTAAACCGTTGGTAGTTGATTCATTGCCCACAGCTTTCGTATCTGTATAACGTGTATCAACATCAAGCGACAAACTGTTAGAAATTTTTTGGTCTAACTTAGCCGATACAGAAGCCCGTTTGAAGTACGACATCAGCTTCATTCCTTCGTTGTCTAAGTAGTTGACCGAAAAAAGCATCTTTGTCTTGTCTGTTCCGCCCGAAATAGCCAAGTCGTGATTGTGCGAGAAAGATTCGTTGTAAACTTTTTTTTGCATTTCATACGGCGGTACATTTTTATATGCATCGATGCCGGCAGTATTATTGCCTTTATTTGCACCCAGTCCAAAGAGGGTTTCAAATGGAACTTCGTGAGTTGAAGGATAATACGTATCAAGAAGTCCCCATTTGTGTGCTAAATATTCATAAGGGCTTAAAACGTCAAAATATCCGGTGGGTGTATTGAAACTTGCATAGCCGCCATAAGTTACGGAAACATATCCTGCTTGAGGATTTTTGGTAGTTATAAGAATAACGCCATTGGCTCCACGAGCTCCGTAAATAGCGGTAGAAGAAGCGTCTTTCAATACGTCAATGCTTGCCACCAAAGCAGCGGGAACGTCACTAATTTGACCGGGTACTCCGTTTATCAACACCAAAGGTTCGTTACTTTGCGAGATAGAACCGCCACCCCGCACACGGATAGCAATATCTGCATCGGGTCTTCCGTCTTGCACCATTACATTCACTCCCGGAAGTCTTCCCTGTATGGCTTGAGCCACATTGGCAACAGGTGCTGCCGTAACCTCTTTATTGGAAATAGAGGCAACCGCTCCTGTTAAATCTTTACGTCTTACAGTTTGATAACCGATGACTACTACTTCATCCAGAGCCTGATCGCTTTCTGCGAGAGCAATGTTGATTGTCGATTGGTTACCCACATTGATTTCTTTAGTCTCAAAACCCAAATAAGAGAATATGAGTATCGAATTCTCATTTAGGTTAGAGAGAGTGTAATGTCCATCTGCATCTGAAACGGCTCCGTTCGCAGGTACGCCTTTTTCCTTAACCGACACACCAATCATAGCATCGCCTGAAGGATCGGTAATGACACCTGATACGCTACGAACTTGTGCGAAAGAAGCCATACCTATTGCAATAAGTAGCAATAAGAAAATTGTTTTTTTTAAGTACATAATGCTTTTGTTTAATATTAGTATTAGTATTTATTATTATTAATTAGTATTAGTTATGTATTCTTATTTAATTATTTTTTCCCCATCGTTAAAATACAAAACATCGTGCAACAAAATTACTCTACGTCAATTTTAAGTAAATGCAGAATTTATTCAATATTGTACATTATTTGGTTTTTTGCAGCATCTGAAGGTATTCGGTAGGCGAACAACCCATCAACTCTTTAAATACCTTGCTCATGTATTGTGGAGTTGTAAAACCGCTTTGGTAAGCCACCTCAGCTATGGTAAACTGTTTGATTTCCAATAATTGAATCGCTCGTTTAATCCGTATTTTTTTTACAAAATCGATTGGTGAAAGTCCAACAATAGATTTTATTTTACGATAAAAAACAGTTCGGCTCATATTCATTGTTTTAGCAAGAATGTCTATTTTAAAATCTGTTTCTTCAAGATTACTTTCTATTCCATCAATGACTTTAGATATAAAATCATCGTCGTAACTTGTTATTTTGGGAATGTAAGGCTCCCATTCTTTTTCTTTATTTGGTTGTATCTGTATCTTGATGTCTCCATTTTTCGACATGTAATATTCGCGAAGCAGTTCGCGCTTTTTGATTAAAGAGGCTATCTTTGCTTTCAAATAAGTAGAATTGAACGGCTTTGTGATATAATCGTCAGCTCCGTATTCCATTCCTTTGATCCTGTCGTCAATAGATGATTTTGCTGTGAGTAAAATAATGGGAATGTGTGAAATATCATGGTCATTTTTTACCGCATTCAAATATTCTACGCCGTCCATTTCGGGCATCATAATGTCGCTTATAACAATATCTGGAGATTTTTTTAATGTTATATCCAATCCTTCTTTTCCATTTGCAGCTTCTAATACTTTATATTCTTTACTTAAAATATTTTTGATAAAATGACGCAATTCTTCATTATCATCAATGATAAGAATGCGGGATTCTCTGTTTTCTTGTCCAACATCAATTTCTTCCGCATCATTTTCCACACTACTGCTATCATTCGTTGGGTCGGCATCGTTTTCGGGTTCGAAACGTTTAACCAAACGTTCCTCCTTTTGCATGTCGAATCCCGAATCTTCGTCTTTTGTTTGCAAATTGAACAATTCATGTGAAATATCAGTAAAAAATTTAAGTTTTAGACGGGCTAATTCATGCTCATAATCAATACGCTTGCGTAATTTATTAATATGGGTAATAATCAAAATAACCAGCAGAACAAACAGTAAAAATACGCCTGTGTAAATAGCCCATACAAAACTTCCTTCCCAAAACGAATGTCCAATAGTAAATAGCCACATCTCTACGAATTTCCCCAATCCTTTATTTTTTCTATAAAAGAATAATCAGTCATATTGATATGCAAAGGAACGAGAGCGGCATATCCTTGATCTAACGCCCATTCGTCGCAGTTCTTATTTTCCGGTTCTTCATTAAAAAAATCGCCGGTTAACCAATAGACTGTTTTTCCGATCGGGTCTTTCATTTCCACAAATTCTTTTGTCCAATAGCCTTTCGTTTGGGAGCAAATTTTTAAACCTTTTACATTAGGTATATCCGGTACATTCAAATTTAAACAGATTCCTTCCGGAAGACCATTTGCAAGAACTTTTTCAGTCACAAGTTTTCCGTATTTTACAGCTTGAGAGAAATCGGCACATGGAGAATGATCAGTGAGCGAGATTCCTACAGACGGAATGCCAATAATGCATCCTTCAAATGCGGCACCCATTGTTCCTGAATAAATGACGCAAATAGCTGCATTGGAACCATGATTAATTCCCGAAAGCAATATATTCGGTTTTCGGTCTAACAGTTTGTTTACACCTAATTTAACACAATCGACAGGAGTGCCTGTACAAGAGTAAACCGTAAGACCTTCTTCTTTTTTTACTAAAGTAGCCCGTATGGGATTGAATGCAGTAATTGCACTTGACATCCCTGAACGCGGACTGTCGGGTGCAACAACAACAACTTCACCAAACGGACGTACTGCATCTATAAGACTAATGAGACCTAATGCCTGAACACCATCGTCATTGGTGAGCAATAACAACGGTTTGTTTTCTTTTGCCATATTCTGAAATTTGCGGGCAAAGGTACAAAAATAAACTAAAAAAGTTATTAACTAAAAATGGAAGTTATCAACAGCTTGGGTTGTTTTAAAATAAATAAACCATTTCTTCAATAAAAAATTGTATTTTTGCAACCTAATTTTTTGGAAAAATATTTTATGGGAAAAATCATTGCTATAGCAAACCAAAAGGGAGGAGTAGGAAAAACTACTACAGCCATTAACTTAGCGGCTTCATTGGCGGCGCTCGATAAAAAAGTGCTGATAGTAGATGCCGATCCTCAGGCAAATGCATCTTCCGGATTAAGCATAAATGTGAGGGATTTAGAAAAAACAATTTACGAATGTATTGTAAATGGCGTTGATCCGAATGAAGCGATTTTATCGACCGATATTCCTAATCTGTCGATTATTCCGTCGCACATAGATTTAGTAGGAGCGGAAATTGAAATGTTAAATTTTCAGCAACGTGAAAAAGTATTAAAGAATTTGTTGGATAAAATAAAAGATAATTATGATTACATTTTAATTGACTGCTCTCCTTCATTGGGATTAATAACCGTTAATTCGTTAACAGCCTCCAATTCGGTCATAATTCCTGTACAGTGTGAATATTTTGCTTTGGAAGGAATTTCTAAATTATTGAACACCATTAAAATAATCAAATCAAAATTGAATCCGGAACTGGAAATTGAAGGATTTCTGCTTACGATGTATGATTCTCGTTTACGTTTGGCTAATCAAGTGTATGAAGAAGTGAAAAAGCATTTCGGAGACATGGTATTCACTACGGTTATCCAGCGCAACATCAAATTAAGCGAAGCGCCGAGTTACGGTCAGCCGGTATTATTGTATGATCCGGACTCGAAAGGTTCGTCTCATTACATGCAATTAGCAAAAGAATTGATTGAAAAAAACAAAAAATAAAATGGCAAAACAAACGAAATCAGTTTTGGGCAGAGGTATTGAGGCTTTAATTACAATGGATGATTTGAACACAAGCGGCTCTTCGTCCATCAACGAAGTGGAATTAACTAAAATTGAAGCAAATCCTGATCAACCTCGTTCTGTGTTCGATCAGGAAGCTTTAGAAGAATTAGCCGCTTCTATTAAAGCCTTAGGAATAATTCAACCAATTACTTTACGAGAAATTCAGCCAGATAAATATCAAATTATTTCCGGAGAAAGAAGATATAAGGCTTCATTATTAGCAGGATTGGAGTCGATTCCGGCTTATGTAAAAAAAGCCAGCGACGAAAATATGATGGAAATGGCGTTGATTGAAAACATTCAACGGGAAGATTTAAATGCGATTGAAATAGCTTTGTCGTTTCAAACTTTGATCGAAAAGCATAATTTGACGCAAGAAAAATTAAGCGAACGGATTGGGAAAAAAAGAGCTACGATTGCTAACTTTTTGCGAATCTTGAAATTACCTGCTGAAATTCAGATCGGATTAAAAGATAAGAAAATTGATATGGGTCATGCCAAGTCTTTGCTTTCATTGGAAGACCCATCTATTCAACTAATGGTGTACGAGCAAATTCTGGAGTATGGCTTTTCGGTACGTCGAACGGAGGAGATTGTAAAAGAACTCAATAGAACCGAATCTATTGAACCTTCCGAAGAGACCCCGACAAAACCCAAACGAAAAGTATCTAATGAATATGGAGACTTGAAAAATCAATTATCTTCTTTTTTCGGAGTCAAAATTTCCCTTTCCTGCAATGAAAAAGGTACGGGAAAAATCACTATTCCTTTTGAAAACGAGAAAGAATTGCAAAAAATATTACAAGTTTTTGATTCTATAAAAAATATTTCGTAATTTAGTCGATTCAATTAGTATAAATAAAAATTGAAACGGTATATAGGTATTATAACGATTTTGTTTTATATTTTTCCTGTCTGTTGCACAGCTCAAGTAGTTGATTTTCTCGAAAAAGACAGTATTCCGTTTTCGGAAAACTTTTTTTTGCAAGCAGATACGGTCAATATTGATTCGCTTGTAAACGTAAATATACAACCGACAGTAGAGAAATTTAAGCCAAATTCGAAAAAAGCAATGATTTATGCGGCAATTTGTCCGGGTTTAGGGCAGATTTATAATCGAAAATACTGGAAATTACCGTTAGTTTACGGAGGCTTTATCGGATGCGCTTATGCAATTAATTGGAACAAAAATCAAGTCAATGGCTACAAAAGAGCCTATCTTGAATTTATAGACGAAGATCCGAATACTAATTTTTGGGAAGATTATCGGTATGGCTCTTATTTGAGAGAAGACCCTAATAATTGGACAACAGACATGAAACGTAATTTTTCAAACGCTCTAAAAACGACAAGAGACTATCACCGGCGTAATCTCGAATTAAGTTACATCATAACGGCAGGAGTGTATGCTCTTTGTATTATTGATGCTTATGTGGATGCTCAATTATTTGACTTTGACGTTAGTCCTGATTTGAGCATGCGTATAGAGCCTGTATTATTCGATCGTACAGTGAATAATTCCCGTTCAATCGGGATGCAATTAAGTTTCGCTTTTTAAGCAACAATTAAAAATAAATTTATGAAGCCATTTTTTTTATTACTTGCTCTTTCTCTAAGTTGTTATTCATTCGCTCAAACTACAGTTTGGTCCGAATTATATGAAGAAAAGAAGATAAACGAAGATGATCAACAAGATGTAGCCGGCGAACCGGATACTGCTTTAATTGTTCCGGAAGCATGGGACACTAACTTTGATAACCTTTTGAATTCGTGGTATGTAAAACAACAAATGAGTAAATTAAATGATTTGGGATATCATGAATTTGTTCCGGTTAGCGATTCGGTATATATTGAAAGATTATCTAAATTGCCTAATATTATTGAATTACCTTATAATGAAACCGTTCGTAAATGTATTGATTCATATATAGAACGTCGTAGAGATTTGGTAGAATACATGTTGGGATTGGAAACATTTTATTTCCCGATGATTGAAGAAGCTTTGGATAAATATGGTTTACCCCTTGAATTAAAATATTTAGCAATAATTGAATCGGCTTTGAATCCAATAGCACTTTCGAAAGCAGGCGCTTCGGGTCTTTGGCAATTTATTATATCAACGGGGAAAAATTATGGCTTAGAAATTAATAGTCTGATTGACGAACGGCGCGATCCTATCAAATCGACCGATGCTGCTTGCCGCCATCTGAAAGATTTGTATGATACGTATGACGATTGGAACTTGGCTATTGCCGCCTATAATTGTGGAGGCGGAAATGTGAATAAAGCAATCAGGCGTGCAGGAGGGAAAAAAGATTATTGGGCTATTTATCCCTATTTACCCAGAGAAACCCGGTCGTATCTTCCTTTTTTCATTGCTGCCAATTATGTAATGAATTATTATGCTTATCATCAACTGTATCCGGTTCAAACATCCTTACCGCTTTCAACCGACACAGTAATGGTTACTAAAATGATGCATTTCGACCAGATTGCCGATGTTTTACAAGTAGATAAAGAGATAATTCGCGCATTAAATCCGCAATATAAACAAGATATCATTCCGGGAAATATTAATCCGCAAATTCTTAAATTACCGTCGCTTCAGGCTTATACATTTGTCGAAAAAGAAAATGAGATTGTGAATTACAGGGCAGACGAATTGTTAAAGAACAGGACGACCGTCAATGAGAGCAGAGCCGTCAATCGTACCGAAAGAATAACTCATAAAGTAAGGCGTGGAGAAACTGTTTTATCCATTGCAAATAAATATGGTGTTGCCGCAGCGAATATTCGAAAATGGAATGGTTTGAGATCCAATAAAATATCTGCTGGTAGAAATTTGATTTTGCATGTCGATAATGGAGGATATACAGCAAGTGATACGGAAGCGAGAACCATAGAAAGATCAACTGCTTCCTCAGCTACTGTAGCGCAAAATAACAGATCCTCAAGCAGAAGTTCTGATTTGCCGGAAAATATGGTTAAATATAAAGTGCAGCCGGGAGATTCTTTTTATTCAATATCTCAAAGGTATCCGGGTTACAGTCATACGGATTTGATGAGATTAAATAACATGACTAACCCCAATTTGAAAAGCGGGCAATATATCTTAGTGCCTAAAATTTAATAAATCAGTAATTCTTTGGATATGGATGATTTGGAAAAAATAAAGCCGACTGACGACGAAATGATTCAAGAGGCATTTGATCACTTAATTAAAAGCTATTCAAATTCGAATCATCGGCAGAAATTCGATATTATTAATAAAGCGTTTCATTTTGCCAACAAAGCCCACAAAGGAGTTAAGCGCCTTTCCGGAGAGCCTTATATTATGCATCCTCTTGCAGTAGCGCAAATTGTTTGTGAAGAAATAGGCTTAGGCTCAACTTCCATCAGTTCCGCCTTATTGCACGACGTAGTTGAAGATACTGATTATACGATAGAAGATATTGAGAATCTTTTTGGCGAGAAAATTGCGCAAATCGTTGACGGATTAACGAAGATTTCAGGAGGTATATTTGCAGAAGCAGCTAATACTCAAGCTGAAAATATGCGGAAACTTTTAATAACCATGTCGGACGACATCAGAGTGATACTGATAAAAATAGCCGATCGTTTGCATAACATGCGGACATTGGGTTCGCTTCTACCCGCTAAACAGTATAAAATTGCCGGCGAAACTATGTTTTTATATGCTCCTCTGGCGCATCGTTTGGGATTATTTTCTATAAAAACAGAATTGGAAGATTTGAGCTTCAAATATGAACATCCAGATGAATATGCGAAAATCAGTCGAAAATTAGAAGAAACGGCAGCTAATAGAGAAAAAATCTATGATAATTTTGCTGCTCCGCTTTATGCGAAACTCGATGAATTAGGCATTGATTATCACATGCAGGAACGTGTCAAATCCATCTATTCCATTTGGAATAAGATGCAAGCAAAAAAAATTGATTTCGAAGCTATTTACGATATATTTGCCGTTAGAATTGTATTTGAACCGAGCCCAAATATCGATGTAAAAAAGCAATGCTGGGATATTTATTCAATAATCACCGATTTATATAAAATACATCCCGGCAGGATTCGCGATTGGGTAAGCCGTCCTAAAGCCAATGGATACCAAGCTCTCCATTTAACGGTTATGGGACCGGATGGTCGGTGGGTGGAAGTCCAGATCAGAAGCAAACAAATGGACGAAATCGCCGAAAAAGGATTTGCCGCTCATTGGAAGTACAAAGAACACAGTGAAAATTCCGCTATTGATGAGCAAACCGAATTGGACCGATGGTTGGAGCAAATTCAAGCCGTTCTGGAAGCTCCGAGTCCAAGTGCAATGGACTTTCTGGATACGATTAAGTTGAATCTATATGCCTCTGAAATATTCGCTTTTACACCTAAAGGAGAGATTAAAACTTTACCTCAAGGCGCTACTGCATTGGATTTTGCTTATGAAATTCACACCAAGCTGGGCGACAAATGTATAGGAGCAAAAGTTAACCACCAATTAGTGCCTCTAAGCTATAAATTATCTTCCGGCGACCAAATTGAAATTTTAACATCACGCTCGCAATCGCCACAACAGGAATGGTTGAATTATGTTATTACCGCAAAAGCGAAAACAAAAATAGAGTCGTCGCTGAAAAAACAAAAAAAAGAAAAAAGCAAAAAGGGTGAAGAAATTCTTGAAGATTGGTTGAAAAAAGCTGAAATAGAATATAATAGCCATATTTTAGACAAAATCCTTGCTTTTTACGGCTATCAAAAAAAGGAGGCCCTATTTTATGCTATAGCTGAAAATTTAGTGGAATTACCCGAAAATCCGCAAAAAATATTCAAAGACAAATCGGAAAATTTCTTCGTTCGATACATGAAACAAGCCCTTAATGTTGTCACTACTTCCTCCACTAAGGACAATGCAGAAACGAAAATTACAGATACGTTTTTGGATGCCCGCCAAATTGATAGGAAAAAAACCTATATACTTGAAGAAGAAGATTATCAAAATAAATACATTGCCCCACCCTGCTGCCATCCGATTCCAGGCGATGAAGTTTTAGGATTTATCCGCGATGACGGACATTTGGAAATCCACAAACACACGTGCAGTCAGGCGCTTACTATAAAAAGCCGTTTCGGCGACCGTATTATTTCCTGTACGTGGGCAGGCCATAAATCGGTCTCTTTCCCAGCCACAATTAAAATAAAAGGCATTGACCGGATGGGTATTTTGAACGAAATCACACAGATAATTGCCAACGATTCAGTAAACATGCGAAAATTGGTGATTGATACTGATGGAGGAGTATTTGAAGGAACAATCGGAATCATTATCCACGATGTTGATGATATTAATCAATTAGCGAGCCACTTACAGAAGATAAAAGGCATTGAAAGCGTGAAGCGTATAGAATGATTATACTCTCACTTATTTTTAATCCATTCCAAACAATTATTTTTAATTATTAACGATACTTTTCAGTAGGTGGAAATCATTTTTTCCTGTTTTCCACAACAGAACACCCAAAATTATTTTCGGCTTGCCCTGCATAGCGGTGCTTTAACCTATTCATTCAAACAAATATTGAACTCATCTAAGCTTTTTCACTTTGAATTCATCTAAACTTTTACAATAAAGCGTTAAGTTATTAAATTTTAACATTTTAAATACTAAAGTACAGAAGGGAACGTTTTGTATAAAGCAAA
>JGI24699J35502_11134204_pt1 | contig 55998 bp, 51 predicted proteins | sample TergutMp193P4_FD_35502 | JGI IMG/M metagenome (IMG submission 35502)
ATTGATAGATTCCGGCTGGGTAATAGGTATCCTGGTAAAGGTGCACAAACTCTTCAGCAAAGCTGTATGAAATAGAAGCTTCCGTTTTAAATATCAACGCTTTCGTTAGAGGATTAAATCCCCCTTCCGTGCTGTTCGCATCTATTTTCACATCCGAAAAAGCATTCTTTTTACTCACGATATAGTCATACAGGCAGGTATATCCGTATAGAGGCAACAAATCGGCTACCGTTTGATTGAGGATCTTCATCCCACTGGTACTTAAGTGGAACTGTTTGACAATACCTTTTACTTGAGTGGATGGAGGCGTGGTACTGGCAGTGGAAGTACTTCCGCCGCTGGAGCTTGTGCTGCCGCTTGAGTCTGAACCGCCTCCGTTGCCGCCGGATTTACAGGCGTTGGAGTATAAGTAGCGTTCGGATCATTGTATGAAGGAACAATATAGATCGGAAAGCCGGGATAGTTTCCTCCTCCCCCGCCGCTCGCCGTAATGACGACTTCGGGCAACATGCCTCCGTCCATTTCGCCGGCACGCAAAGCGCTTGCCTTTCCCTGGATCAAACTGTAGCCCGCCAGCAATTCTTTCATTTTATCCGCTTCCTTTTGCAATTTTTCCTCATTGTCCCAGACTCCGAAAAAAGAGCCGAAATCGATCAATTGTCCATTTTGGTAACGATCTACCCGCAAAGGAGCCGTCGATAAAGGCAGAGAATAAATGATTCGTCCCGAAAAATTCCCGTAATCGCCGTAGTTGGGAAAATCCATCGCGCCGACTTCCTTTCGAGACAAAACATAATCATGGTCGGGAATAATCGTGACTAAATAAACTCCTAAATGGTTTGTATTCAGATCTTTTACCACTACTAATTTTTGCCGCAGAAGCGTTTCAACCCTTTCTCCTTCTTGGGTTTCATCCGCCCACGCGGATACCATGAATGAATAATCGGTTACAATCGGAACATCTACCGCTGCCATGCTGTCCCGCCCGCTGACTACGGCCTTGTTCCATTGCGGAGTAAAGTTGCTTGCAAAACCGAGCGCCTCATTCTTGTCCAAGACGTTTCCGATTTGCATCATTTGTTCTTCAAAAAAGGCTTTCGCCTCTCCTTTTGTTATAGTCTCGGAGGACATTTCGTTTTCGGTTCCTAGTCCGTCGTCCTCGCTGCAAGTATAGAACATTCCTACTTGCAATGCCGCCCATAGCATACAAAAATACTTTTTTCTTTTCATTGTCATAGCTCATTCGAGTTAATATTTTCTTTCTCTTTAAAAACAATCATTCATTTTCATCTCATTCTTTCTTCTATAGCGCTATTTCTTAGTTTAAAATGAAAATTAATGCAAAATTAATGGTCTGAAATGACATCTCAAAGAAAAAATTAAAAATTTATTGTACTTTTTGAAATATTCTTCGGATAGGGGTCTATTATTTTGATTTTGATTTTGTATTGCAAGAATGCCTTTTCAAGGGCATTCGCTTCCTGTAGAGTAAGCATTGTAAAAGAATATAGAAAAAACAGAACTACTGTTTCACGCCTCTGATATCGTTGAATTCCAATAGAAATTTTTTAAAATCCTGAAAATCCCTACTTAATTCGACGGTTTGTTTCTTACCGGCCATGAACGCTTGCAAACGGGAAGGAATGTCGACAGGCTTTCCGGTAATTTCTTCTACCGTATCTTTGAACTTGGCAGGATGCGCCGTTTCTAAAAATAAACCTGTTTCATTGGCACGGAGACCATACAATAAAGCCGCATAGGCGCAGGCCCCGTGCGGGTCGAGTAAATAACCTGTTTGTTGATCGCAAGTTTGAATGGTTTTGCGAATGGATTCATCGTCGCAAGAGAATCCTGATATGATTTGCGTGACGGCTGCATGGTCGTGGTGGTATAGGTCTAATATCCGGTCGAAATTACTGGGCGCGCCGACATCCATGGCATTGGCTAAGGTTTGAATCGCTGGTCGAGGATGGTAAACGCCTGTAAGCAAGTAGTGAAGGAAAACATCGTTCTGGTTGTTGGCCGCGATAAATCGCTGGATGGGCAAGCCCATTTGGCGGGCAACTAAACCGGCCGTAATGTTGCCGAAATTACCGCTGGGAACGCAACATACGATATTCCCCTCGATTCCCTGTTTTCTAAGCTGAGCATACGCATAAAAATAATAAAAAGCTTGCGGGAGAAAGCGGGCTACGTTGATGGAATTGGCGGAGGTGAGCCTCAATTGGTCGTTTAGTTCAACGTCCAGAAAAGCGGATTTGACTAACGACTGGCAATCGTCGAACGTCCCGTCTACTTCCAGCGCCGTAATATTTTGTCCCAAAGTGGTGAATTGACATTCCTGTATGGCGCTCACTTTTCCTTTAGGGTACAATACATATACATGAATTCCTTCCACGCCCAAAAACCCATTGGCAACGGCGCTTCCCGTGTCTCCCGAAGTGGCTACCAACACATGAACCTGTTTGATTCCCTTCTGTTGAATGAAATATTTCAGTAATCGGGCCATAAATCGGGCGCCGACGTCTTTGAAAGCCAAAGTAGGCCCGTGAAACAATTCCAAGGCGTAAATAGATTCCGATACGCGGACTACTGGAGCGTCGAAATTCAACGTTTCGTTCACAATATCTCGCAAATTTACGGCATCGAGGTCTTCTCCGAAGAAAGCGGACGCCACCTCATAAGCGATTTCCTGAAACGAAAAGCGGGTAATGTTTTCGTAAAAAGAAGCAGGCAACAGCTTGATGCTTTCAGGCATATAAAGTCCTTTATCGGGGGCTAATCCCTTAATGACCGCTTCTTGCAGATCTACTTCTGGAGCTTGTTTATTTGTACTATAATATTTCATTCCGAATGATTGCTATGGCTGAAAACGTTGCTCGTAGAACTTTTTTGTTTGTTCTTCACATTCCGTTGAAGCATTTTTTCCTGTTCCTTGAATATTTCGCGCAACCATCAGCGCTTGATTTTTGAAACGCGGAAACATCCCCGTTTCGTTTTCGAGGCATATTTCCAATGCTTTTTTGTAAACTTTATTGGCGTAAAAATGCTGCTCGCAATCGCAACACAATCCTCCCAGATTGATCAGATAATTAATCTTTCGTTCCACATTTTTACAGCACAATATGGCTCTCATGTATTCATCAACAGCGACTGCATACTTGTCGTCTGGAGTAGCGCTTTTGCGCATTTTCTTTGTTTCCATACTTAAATAGTTTAAATTGAAGGTTAAAACCACTTAAGACGGAGTCTCAATAAAAAAGACACACATCTTACATCGTCTTATGTGATAGTAAGTATGGTGCCCTTTTTTAGTGACGCACAAAGGTAAAAAACTTTTTTATATTTTCATACTTTTTTATATTTTTGTTTTCAATATTTGAAAAAGTAATCCACATGAAACAAAAAAAAGAAAAAAGTCTGGCTATTATTGTGCTTCTGTTTCTGCTTTCTTTTCTAATTGTGCTTCTATTAGCGATTTATCGCATCCGCATATTGGAAAATAGGATTGGAAAAAGCGAAAAAGCGCCCGTAAAGAAAGAAGAGGTAAAAAATCTTCATTCGCAGAAAAAGAAAGATAAAGAGCAAGAAGAAATTGTTGTTGCCGAAAATCCAGTTCTTTCTGTCGACAGTCAAAGCGTGGTTGTCAAACCGGAGGAAAATGAAAAAGAGGAAGAAAGCAAAAAAGAAGATTTGCAAGATTCGGGAGTCATTTCTCCGAAAAAGAAAGAGTTGACTTCTGTTTATATTCCATTAACGAAATCGGTATTTGGACGAACGGATGCACCGGAAAATGTATTTCTTACAAAACCCTCTTTGACTCAAGCAGAATGGGAAAATCTGAAAGTAGCGGAAGTTAAAACTCTTGCATCCCTGAAAAATATTCCCTTGGAAAATCTAAGAGAAGGAAAATTGTATTATCAAGGTGAAAACGGTCGCATGGAAAGTTTTCTGTATATGGATTCGAAACGGAAAATAAGCGAATATTTGATCACTTACGATCCCAAAGGAAATAGCGTAGATTGCCTTGAAGTCGGTTGCTGGATTCCGGAAACCGATGAAAAAAAATTTGCTAATTTATCCAACAATAAGTTGTCGGTTTTTGAATTAGCTCCCGTCAAAGCGAACGGAAAAAGAGAGGAGATTGTAACCGAATACGCTATTACTCCCGCTCTGCAATTCGTCAGAGGCAAAGTTTTTTCGAAAATATTTTAATGACTTCTCAACTGATTTTTTCAGATTGCTCCCTGCGCGAGAACCTCAGGATTGATTTTTTTGATCAATCCTTGCAATACATTGCCCGGTCCTATTTCCGTAAATTCGACAGCGCCGTCTGCAATCATGTTTTGCACCGATTGCGTCCACTTGACAGGAGCGGTTAATTGGAAAATCAGGTTGGTTTTAATCGTATCCGGATTTGTTTCGCCTTTAGCATTTACGTTTTGATATACAGGACATATTGGCTGATGGAAAACAGTGGAGTCAATCGCTTCGGCCAATTCGGCTCGGGCTGGTTCCATAAGGGGAGAATGAAAAGCGCCGCCCACTTTCAATTTCAAAGCTCGCTTCGCTCCGGCGTTTAGCAACTGTTCGCAAGCAACGTCTACGCCCCGCATGCTTCCAGAAATAACAATTTGTCCCGGACAATTGTAATTGGCAGGGACCACCACTTCGTCGATCTGGGCACATATCGTTTCTACCATTTCATCTGGCAAATGAAGAATGGCCGCCATGGTTCCCGGATTTTTTTCGCAGGCCTTTTGCATGGCCAATGCCCGTTTGTAAACCAAATTCAGTCCGTTTTCAAACGAAAGCGCACCGGCGGCGACCAAAGCAGAAAATTCGCCCAATGAATGACCGGCAACCATTTCCGGTTTGAAATCGTCTCCCAGCGTTTGGGCTAAAATCACGGAGTGAAGGAAAATAGCAGGCTGCGTTACTTTCGTTTGGCGCAAATCTTCATCTGTCCCTTCAAACATTAAATCGGTGATGCGGAATCCCAATTGTCTGTTTGCCTGCTCGAATAATCTTTTGGCGAGAGGAGATTCGTTATACAAATTGAATCCCATTCCCACAAATTGCGCTCCCTGTCCGGGAAATACATAAGCTTTCATAATTTTTTGCATTGTATTTTATTATTCGGCTGCAAAGATAAAAAAGAATTATGAAACGAGCGCAATGAATTATTTCAGGATATTTTTTCTTATTTTTGCAGGACGATTATAAATCTAAAAAATAAAAATACTATGCAAACTTTTTTGACATTAATTGTAGGACTTTCGATGCCGGGCGGTTTTGAATGGGTTATTATCTTGGTAGCTATTCTTTTGCTTTTTGGCGGAAAAAAAATTCCCGAATTGATGAAAGGGATAGGGAAAGGAGTAAAAGGGTTCAAAGATGGTCTGAAAGGTTTAGAAGATGAAATCAATGCCGACGATTCGAAGGATAAAAATGCCTGAATTGTTAAAGTAAAGAAACATGAGCGCAGAGGATATGTCGTTTTGGGACCATCTGGAAGAGCTGCGATGGACATTGATGCGGTCGATTATTGCATTGGTTTTATTTGCAATAGTCGGCTTTTGTTTTATGCCTTGGATTTTTGATCATATTGTCATGGCGCCTTGCCGATCCGATTTTTTCCTCTATAACCTAATGTGTAAGGTCAGTAAAAGCGTTTCTTTTCTGCCCGACTTTTGCGATGATAATGCGGCGATTCATTTGATTAATATCAAGCTCGCTTCACAATTCTTTACGCACATGAGCATGTCCTTCTGGTTTGCGTTGATTTTGGCTTGTCCGTATCTGTTGTTTGAAGTCTGGCTTTTTATCCGTCCGGCCTTATATGAAAACGAAAAGAAAAATGTCCGTTGGGTGTTTTTGTTCGGGAGCGTTATGTTTTTTATGGGGTGCATGGTGGGTTACGGAATGGTTTTCCCGATGACTTTACGCTTCTTGTATGCCTATCATTTGAGCGACCAGATAAACAACCAATTATCGTTGGATTCCTACATCGACAATTTTGTTACGATGATCTGGGTCATGGGCTTGGTTTTCGAGATGCCGTTGATATCCTGGATGCTGTCGAAAATAGGCCTTTTGAAAAAATCTTTTTTCCGAAAATACCGCCGTTACGCCATTGTTATCCTGTTGATAGCCGCCGCCGTGATCACCCCTTCCAGCGATCCGTTTACTTTGTCCATCGTTTTTTTTCCACTTTATTTGTTATATGAATTGAGCGCCATCTTTGTCAGGGAAGACGATCCGGTAGAAGCAGATGAAATTTCAAAGGATGCTGCTGTAACTAATTGATATGCAAATTATTATAGTGTTCTTTTATTGAACGCACGGCGATGCCATTCAACCTTATCTATTGATTTATTTGGAAATTTTGCCGTACGCCCACGTAAGCCAAGCTTTTATTTATTCTTTAGCAAGTCTCTGATTTCCGTCAACAACGTTTCTTCACGAGTTGGTTCTAGCGAAGCGGCGTCTTCTTTACGTTTCAGGGTGTTGATTCCTTTTATAAATAGAAAAATGATAAGCGCTAACAACAAAAAGTTAATGGATACAGTTATAAAATTGCCGTATGCAAAAATAGACGTTCCGGCTATTTTTCTCGCTTCAGCCAGCGGTATTCCGTTAGGAACTGTTCCTTTCAGTACAAGGTACAGATTGCTGAAATCGGGTGTTCCAATGAGAGCCGATGTGAAAGGCATAATTATATCATTGACTACCGAATCGACAATCTTTCCAAAAGCGCCGCCAATAATTACGCCGACAGCCAAATCAATGACATTTCCTTTTAGTGCAAATTCCTTAAATTCTTTTACAAATCCCATGATCTTTTTTATTTAAAGCGTCAGTAAATAAATAATTCCGCAATGAAACGATAAGCGATTGTTCATAGACAAAAGTAAAACAATTATTTCAAAATTACAAGATGAAAATATTCAAAAAGAATTTTGTATTTTTACCGACTAAATCATGACCGTATGCAAGCAATCTATTCAAAACTAATTGCTGAGTCGCTGGCAATTTCGGAAAAGCAGGTTTCTAAAACCATTGATTTATTGAACGATGGAGCGACGATTCCTTTCATAAGCCGTTACCGGAAAGAGGCGACGGGAGGTTTGGACGAAGTGGCCGCCGGCGAAATTAAACGTCAGTATGAAAAGCTTCTGGAGTTAAGCAAACGCAAAGAAACAATTCTTAATTCGATTGAAGAACAGGAAAAGTTGACTCCCGAACTGAAATCTCGAATTGAAAGTTCGTGGAATGCTACGGAATTGGAAGACATTTACCTGCCTTACAAGCCCAAAAAACAAACGCGCGCCGAAATTGCACGAAAAAAGGGTTTGGAACCTTTGGCTAAAATCATTTTTTCGCAAAACGAACGAAACCTTTCCAGTCAAGTTGAAAAATTCATAAAGGGAGAGGTGAATCACGGAGAGGACGCTTTGCAGGGTGCGCGCGACATTATCGCCGAATGGGTGAGCGAAAATGAATCCGCCCGCCATTCCATTCGAAACTTGTTCGGAAGAGAAGCCGTCATTTCCTCCAAAGTGATTAAAGGAAAAGAGGAGGAGGCCAGCAAATACCGCGATTACTTCGATTTCAGCGAACCGCTTTCCAAGTGTTCTTCTCATAGATTGTTGGCCATGCGGCGAGGAGAAGCGGAGAATTTTTTGCGAGTCAGTATTTCTCCCGACGATACGCACGGCCTCGAAATTCTGGAGCGGCGTTTCGTAAAAGGAAATAACGACTGTTCGGAACAAGTAATTATAGCCGTAAAAGACAGCTACAAACGTTTGCTCAAACCCGGAATTGAAACGGAATTTGCCGCTTTATCCAAAGAAAAAGCCGACAAGCAAGCCATTCAGGTTTTTGCGGAAAATCTACGGCAACTATTGCTTGCTCCGCCTTTGGGACAAAAACGGGTATTGGGCATCGACCCCGGTTTCCGTACCGGTTGCAAAGTGGTTTGTTTGGATATGCAAGGAAACCTGCTGCATAATGAAACAATTTATCCGCATCCTCCTCAAAACGAAAAAAGCAAGGCAAGCGCCAAAATTACCTCTCTGGTACAAGCTTACGCTATTGATGCTATTGCCATCGGAAATGGAACCGCCAGTCGCGAAACGGAACAATTTATTGCCAATTTGCGTTACGACCGGAAAATACAGGTTTTTGTGGTCAGTGAAGACGGCGCTTCGGTTTATTCCGCATCCAAATTGGCGCGAGATGAATTTCCGGAATACGACGTGACCGTAAGAGGAGCCGTAAGTATTGGCAGGCGATTGATGGATCCGCTGGCCGAATTGGTTAAAATCGAACCAAAATCCATGGGCGTGGGTCAATACCAGCACGACGTGAATCAGTCTGAATTAAAAAAAGCGCTGGATCAAACGGTTGAAAATTGCGTGAACCGAGTGGGAGTCAATTTGAATACGGCCAGTACGTACTTGCTTATGTATGTATCGGGCTTGGGACCTTCTTTAGCAAAAAATATTGTGGAATATCGAACCAAAAACGGGCCGTTCAAATCGCGTAAAGAACTTTTGAAAGTACCCCGATTGGGAGAAAAAGCTTTTGAACAGGCCGCCGGTTTTCTCCGCATTCCCGATGCAGAAAATCCATTGGATAATTCGGCAGTTCATCCAGAAAGCTATTCCATTGTTGTACAGATGGCTAAAGATTTGAATTGCAGTCCAACCGATTTAATCCAACAAAAAGAATTGCGGAGCAAAATTCAGTTGGTAAAATACGTCAACGAAAAAACCGGTCTGCCGACCCTCACCGATATTCTGGAAGAATTGGATAAACCCGGACGCGATCCGCGGCAGGAAATCAAAGTTTTCGAATTTGATCCGAATGTCCGTACCCTTGCCGATTTGCAGGAAGGCCAAATCCTTCCAGGAATTGTCAACAATATTACCAATTTCGGTTGCTTTGTCGATATCGGAATCAAAGAAAAAGGTTTGGTTCATATATCCCAACTGGCCAACCGGTTCATTTCAGACCCTACGGAGGTAGTTTCTATACATCAACACGTTCAAGTCAAAGTACTGAATGTGGATTTGGAACGAAAACGGATTCAACTAAGCTTGATCTTAGATTCCTGAAAATATGAAACATTTTTTTCTTTTCCTCCTTCTTCTGTTAACGAGCGTCATTTTTAGCGAGCGCATGCAGGCGCAAAAAGCGTCTTTTCAAGACAGCATTCCTCCTTTTTTCGTTATAGAAGGAGATACAGTCAAAACAATGGTACTTCGGGATATTTTCATTTATCCTTCTACCGGATTCACTTCCTCAGGGCAGGACGAACAATACCGGAAACTCATCCGCGACATAAAAAAAGTATTGCCTTATTCCCAATTGATTTATGCTACACTGATTGAAACTTACGAATACATTGCGACTTTGCCGACGAAACAAGAGCGGGAAAAACATTTGAAAAAAATGGAAAAAGAACTTTTCAATGAGTATAAACCGATTTTGAAAACGATGACTCTTTCCCAAGGTAAATTGCTGATCCGTTTGATAGACCGCGAATGCAGTCAAAGCTCGTACGATATTCTCAAAGCCTTTTTAGGGCCTTTCCGTGCAGGTTTTTGGAATCTGTTTGCCGGCATGTTCGGTGCAAGCCTCAAAACGGAATGGGATCCCAATGGAAAAGACGCTGCCGCCGAACGAATTATTCAAATGATCGAAATGGGATTGCTTTGAGGCAATTTACGTTTCCACATTCACTCCCACCGGACAATGATCGGAATATTCGGCTTGCTGGTAAATTGCCGCGCTTTTCAGTTTTTCTTTCAGATTTTCCGTCACTATGTGGTAATCGATGCGCCAGCCTGTATTTTTTTCCCGCGATTTGGCACGGAAACTCCACCAAGTGTATTGGTTAGGTTCCTGATTGAATTCACGGAAAGAATCCACAAAACCTTCTGCAAGGAAACGGTCGAACCATTCCCGTTCTTCCGGCAAAAAACCGGAAACTTTTGTGTGTCGTTCCGGATGATTAATATCAATCGGCTTATGACAGATGTTGTAGTCTCCGCAAACAAGCAAACGAGGACGTTCTTTCCGCAATTTCAGCAAGTAACAGAGGAATAGTTCCAAAAATTCCATTTTGAGATTTTGCCGTACATCGCCCGTTGTTCCCGATGGAATATAGACGCAAACGACTGTCAAATCTCCAAAATCTGTGCGAATCACCCGTCCTTCTCCGTCATACAAAGGATGCCCGATTCCCATTGCATAAAAATCGGGTTTGATTTTACTGAAAATGCCTACTCCGCTGTATCCTTTTTTCTGTGCAGAATGAATCAAATGGTAGGAATAACCCAAACTTTGGAATGTAAGCAGGTCAATTTGATCCGGCTGAGCTTTTGTTTCCTGTACGCAAAAAATGTCGGGACTCTCTTTTTCTAACCAATTCCAAAGGCCCCTGCTGATGGCCGAACGAATTCCATTGACGTTAAATGAAACTATATTCATGATCATTCCAAATAAGTATATCCGTAAAGTCCTGAACGATAATTAGAAAGAAATTCTTTTCCTTCTTCCACCGAAATTTTTCCTTCTTTTACGGAAGAAGTAACCCACGATTCCACAGTGCGAACCAATTTTTTTGGGCTGTATTGAACATATTCCAATACATCGGCAACCGTTTCTCCATCAATAATCTGTTCTATTTCATAACTTTCCTTGCTTACCGAAATATGAACGGCATTGGTATCTCCAAACAGATTGTGCAAATCGCCCAATATTTCCTGGTAAGCGCCTACCAGAAAAACCCCTATATAATAAGGTTCTTTTTTATTCAATGTATGCACCGGCAAATGATAAGAATAATTTTTCATGTTAATAAAATTATCTATTTTCCCATCCGAATCGCAAGTGATGTCTTGCAAGGTAGCTGTCCGGTTCGGTTTTTCGTCCAAACGCGAAAGAGGGACTATCGGAAATACTTGGTCGATAGCCCAAGAGTCGGGTAGGGACTGAAATAAAGAAAAATTGGAAAAATATTTATCCGGCAGCATTTTCGAAATCTTGCGTAATTCTTCCGGCGCATGTTTCATATTCATGGCCATGTTATACACTTCACGCGCTATTGACCAATACAATTTTTCGACCTGAGCGCGGGTAACCAAATCCAACAAACCCAGACTGAACAAATCTAAGCATTCCTCTCGGATTTGCTGCGCGTCGTGCCAGGTTTCAATGAGGCGGGGATGATTCATTTCATCCCACAATTTGTATAATTCTTTAACCATTTCGTGAGCATTGTCCGGCAATTCCTCGTTTTCGTCCCATTCCGGCAAAGTGGCTGTTTCCAGAACCTGAAATACCAGCACCGAATGATGCGCCGTCAGAGAACGACCGGATTCGGTAATAATATTGGGTTGCGGAATGTTATTTTTGATGCAAACGTCGACCAGCGTGGAAATAGAGTCGTTGACGTATTCTTGAATGGAATAATTCATGCTGCTTTCGCTGACCGAAGAACGAGTTCCATCGTAGTCTACGCCTAAACCTCCGCCAATGTCTACAAAATCAATATCATAGCCTAAATTGCGCATTTGTACATAGAATTGGGAAGCTTCCCGCAAGGCATTTTTGATTCGCCGAATTTTAGTTACCTGACTACCGATATGGAAATGAATCAATTTCAGACAATCTTCCATTCGGTTTTTTTCCACAAAATCCAATGCTTCCAATAGTTCGCTCGACGAAAGGCCGAATTTGCTGACATCGCCTCCCGAATCTTCCCATTTTCCGCTTCCTGCACTTGCTAATTTGATGCGGATGCCTATATTGGGACGGATTTTCATCTTTTTCGATAAATCGGCGACAAGTCGTAATTCGTTCAATTTTTCAATAACAATGAATATCCGCTTACCCATTTTTTGCGCCAAAAGAGCCAGTTGAATATAATCTTCATCTTTGTACCCATTGCAGACAATCAAAGAATCGGAATTGGTGTTGATGGCCAAAACGGCGTGAAGTTCCGGTTTGGAGCCGGCTTCCAGTCCAATATTGAACTTTTTGCCATGGCTGACAATTTCTTCTACCACTTGACGCATTTGATTGACTTTGATAGGATAAATGATAAAATTTTGAGCTGTATAATGATATTCTTCGGCAGCTATCTTAAAACAATTGGATATTTTTTCGATCCGATTATCCAATATATCCGAAAAGCGCAGCAACATTGGCGCTTCTACATCGCGAAGGACTAATTCGTCCATGAGTTCTTTTAAATCGACTGCTACTCCATCCTTTTTAGGCGTAACGGTAATGTGACCTTTGTCGTTAATGGAAAAATAATCCAAACCCCAGCCATGAATGTTGTATAATTCTGCCGAATCTTCCACTCGCCATTTTCTCATTTCAACAATTTAATTTTTATAAGATTATTTTTATGTGTAAATTTGTGGCGAAAATACGAAATAAAATCCGGATTGGAAAAGGAATCTATTTTTTATTCGAAAAGAGAACGAAAAGCGATGAAAATAATAATACGAATAAAACTATTTTTTAAACAAATATTGTTTGATTTTTTCAAACAGTAATTATTAACTTTTTAAAATTCTTTTGTATATGAAAATCTCAAATTTATTTATTGGCCTGGGCGCCGGCCTATTAGTAGGAGCTGCAATTGGTTTGTATTTTGCTTCCAGCGAAGAAGACAAATCTCGGTTTATGGACGACATTAATTGCAAAGTGGACAAGGCCAAAAAAGCCATTGGAAAAGCAGTCAACGATGGCTTGGAAGAATTGGACAAAGCCACTGAAAAGGTAACGAAAGTAGCAAAAGAAACTTTTTCAAAAGCGACAGTAAATCCTGAACAATGATCTTGAAAAGGGAAACATGGAATCGGAAAGCAAATTAGGCGCGTTTATTTCCAAAATAAAAGCGGATGCACAGGAACTAATCGAAACAAAGATTGAAATTCTGAGATTAGAAATCCTGGAAAAGACGTCTATTGTCGGTTCTTTTCTGATTTATGGGTTCATTGTAATCAGCGTGGTCCTTTTTGCCCTCTTATTTGCCTTTATTGCATTGGGGTTGCTGATCGGAACATGGATGAATAGCATGGGAGGCGGTTTTGCGATCATATCTCTTGTTTACTTGATAATCTTGGTCATTGTGGTTATCAATCGTAAACATTTATTGACGGATTTGCAAAACGTGTTTTTAATGGGATTGGATTCGAGTTTAGGTAGTGAAAGCCAGTATGAAAACTGGTGGGCGCAAAAACGCAACTATTTTGGCCGTTATGCTCCCCGTCGGTATCGCCGTCGTCCACCTTCCAAACCTTTTTCCGAGGAAAGCGAGTATTCGGTAGAAAACGAGAAAAAAAATTCTGACATCACTAATAAAGACGCAAATGAACTCTGACAAATTAACTCCATTAGAAGTTTTGCAAAGGAAAAAAAGTCATTTGCAGAATCAGTTCGATGTCTTAGCCAATGTGTTGGAAGCTGATGTCGACTATTTGCGCTGTAATATTGGCGGTCTATTGGGCGAAAGTGCAATATTTGCCGTTGCTTCAAAAATGCCTCCTTTCGTACAAGGATTGATTATGAGAGGAGGGCAGGAGAAGGAAAGTTCCGGAGAGCCGGAAAAATTCCATATCATGCCTATGCTGAAATTCTTGATGGAAGGCGCAGTAAACATCGTTCCTTTTTTCATGAAAGGGAAAAAAGGAATAATTACCGCTTTCCTGCTGAGACAAGCTAAAAAAGCTTTCTTTTAACTGAAAGAACGGGGATAACATAGATAACGCTGGTTTACATGGATTTTTTTTATTAGCGTCTGTAAAAATCAGTGTTATCTGTGTCATCGGCGTTCAACCATTTGCCTTTAATTATCCGCGTTCAGAAGTACCAGCTTTTGAGCCAGTTGATGAAATGCAAGTCCTGTAAGAGTCGATTCGTCCAGCGCAACGGGTTTTCCGTGATCGCCACCTTCACAAATACTTTGAACGATAGGAATTTGTCCTAAAAAAGGAATATGCAATTCTTCCGCCAGTTTTTTCCCGCCATCTTTTCCGAAAAGATAGTACTTGTTTTCCGGCAACTCGGCAGGCGTAAACCAAGCCATATTTTCGACTAATCCCACAATCTGTACATTCACTTTTTCCCGCGTAAACATATTAATTCCTTTTCGGACATCGGCTAAGGCCACTTGTTGGGGAGTCGTTACAATCAGTACGCCGTTGACAGTCAATGTTTGTACCAAGGTCAGAGGGATATCGCTCGTTCCGGGAGGTAAATCCACCAGAAAATAATCCAGTTCGCCCCAATAAACATCGGTAATAAGTTGTTTCAAGGCATTGCTTGCCATGGTTCCACGCCAGATCAAAGCATTTTCCTTATCCACAAAAAAACCGATGGAAAGAAGTTTGACGCCATATTTTTCTACTGGAACGATCCAATCTTTTCCCTCAATCATTTCCATGCAAGGACGAGCGTCTTCTTCTCCAAACATTTTCGGTATGCTAGGACCATAAATATCCGCATCCAGAAGACCCACTTTATATCCAGACTGGGCTAAGGCAACGGCCAGATTGGCCGCAACCGTACTTTTTCCCACTCCGCCTTTTCCGGAAGCTATCGCAAGGATATTTTTTACCTGAGGCAATAATTTTTTCGGCGCCGCCGGCTTCTGTTCTTTGATTTTTGCATGAATATTCCCCTTGATATCTATGCCCGAATCGACATAAGTCAAAATAGCCGTTTCAGCCGCTTTGATAAGCGATTTTAGAAACGGATCATTGGGCTTTTCAAAAAGGATTGAAAAACTCACTTTATTGTCCTCAATACGCATATCGTCTTCAATCATACCCATTTCGACAATATTTTTGCCGGTTCCCGGATAACGGACTTTTTCCAATGCGTCTAAAATTAATCGTGGATAGAGTTTCATATTCAACTTCTTAATAAGATATTTGGAATTTATTTTCACTTTGTTTGCTTCGGTTGAAACTTCGGTAATGATCCCGTTCGATTTCCACCTCTGGTTCGATATACGTTTCCCTTGCTTCGCAACTAAAACGGATATACTTGACAGACAATCCTCTATCTAACCATTGTCGTTCGTAAAACGTTTGGATGGAAAGGATTTCATCAGCCAACGGACTGTTGTACAAGTCGTCTGTCTGAACAAATAGCGGAAAATGATTGGCGCGAATCATTTCCTGCGTATATTTATACAGAAAAAGACTGTCTGTTTTCAAGTGGATCGTTCCAGAGTCGCCCAGAATATCTTGATAAAGTTTCATAAACCGAGCGCTGGTCATGCGCTTGTTTGCTTTACTCATTTGCGGGTCGGGAAAAGTAATCCATATTTCCGCTATTTCACCCGAAGAGAAAAAATAAGGAAGACATTCGATGTGCGTGCGAAGAAAAGCCACATTTGTCAAATGGTTTTCCAACGATTGCCGCGCGCCCGTCCACATCCGCGCGCCTTTGATGTCTACTCCAATGAAATTTTTATCCGGAAATAATTGGCTTAATCCAACTGTATATTCGCCTTTCCCGCAACCCAATTCCAATACAATGGGAGAATTGTTCCTAAAAAACTGTTCCCTCCAATGCCCTTTCATCGCAAAGCCTTTTTCTTGCAAAACCGAATAAGGATATTGAAACACATGTGGAAATTCATTTAGGTCCTTAAATTTCTGTAATTTGTTTTTTCCCATCCCTCCAAATTATGGATTAGTCATGATATCTCCAGCAGAGGCGCCATTGACTGCATTACAAGAAGGAACGCCTAATTGAAAATTGCCTATTCCATCGGGAATACGCGAAAACGAGTACTTTGTTCCGCTGCCATAATCAGGCGTAACGCCATCCCCCCAATTACCGCCATTCGTGCGCGTAAAAGAGTCTACAAGCGTTTCTCCCGAATTTTTTAGTTCAAATTTTACATTCTGCTTTGGCGAAATTCCATTGGCCCCCGTATATTCGTCAGCGCCTTCTGCTCCGCCCGATTGTGCAATCGTATAGTATCCTCCTGCGGGAATCGAAGCCGCAGCTTTCCCTGTCCACCACGTTTGCAAATCATTTTTGACCAAAGTATATCCCTCCAACGATATAGCAACCGTTCCTCTGTTGTAGATTTCCACAAATTTACCATTGCCATCTACTTCATTAATCACCAATTTTTCTTGTGTGGTCGGCGCTAATATTAAATTAGTTGCAGACATGCCATTCAGCTCGTCAGGGGTAGGAGTTGTGAAGTAAAAAGGTCCGGTTCCATCGGGAATACGCGAAAACGATTGATCGGCAATAGCGTACGGAGCGGTATCTTCAGCTCGGAGACATTGATCTAACACATTTCCGTTAGGGTCTTCGAGTGTGATAACCAATATTCGTTGAGCGGTTAAACCGGTTGTAAACGAACCCGGATTATTACGGCCGATCAAACTGAACAATTGACCTGCGCGCGCTACTTGCGTTGCATCGCCCGTCCATGTAAGACGATTATCGGTTGGAGGAAAACTTCCGCCATTGGATCCGTTGGCATTATAATAAATTTTGCAACCGGCCAAATTAATGTCCGCCGTACCGGTATTGATCAACTCATAAAATTTTTCGTCATCACCTCCTACTCCGCTCACTTCATTGAGTCTGAGTTTTGAATAATCAATAGAAGACGGAGGGGTAAAACTAATACTGTCCAAATCGGCAATATTGTATTCGTCGACTGTTCCATTCTTTTTGTGTATATAAATTTTGGTTTGCGCATTCATTGCAAATGTTCCAAAAATAAAAGCGGCCGTAAAAAACAGGCGTAAAATATTTTTTGTTTTCATGCTAAATAATCAATTAAAATTGTTTTGTTCTTCATTTTTATTGTTTTATAAATTTAATAACTTGTTCTCCTATTTGCAACAAATACAAACCTTGTTGCAAGGACGACACATCCATCGGAGTAGAATTGTCTTGTGCAAAAATACTTTGCAAAAGCGTCCCTTTCAAGTCGTACAGGTTTATTTTTACATTTTTATCCACGCCTACAATAGTCAGATGGGTTTGTACCGGATTTGGAAACACAAAAATAGATGATTCCAATTTTATGTTTTCGATGCCTGTCTCCTCCGCAAAAAGAAAACTGACGCATGCAATATGGATAGCATCGGCGCCGGATTTCATGTTTACAGTCATTAAACCCTTATCGAAAACAATTTTCTGTACCTCCATCAAGGCGTAAGATGTTTCCGTTCCGTCGGCGTTCAAAGTAATTAATTTCCACTCCTGCTCTGCAAAAAGTTGCCCTGCCATGAGCAAAAGAACTCCTAAAAGAAAATTTTTTTTATTCATATACTTCTGTAAATTGATTTTAATTTTTGATGAACAGAGTTACCGTTCAAGATAGTACAATAATATTGCAAAATTAAAACAAAAATGCAAAATAAATAGACTTATATTCAATTTATTATTTGAGAAACGATGGAGGCGTAGACAAATATTGAATCTGAAGGATTCATATAGAAATAGAAATTAGAGTTTATGAAAATTAGTTTTCGTAGGCCGCGGATTGATTTTAATGCTAAAGTTGTATTCAGCGGTTGAATTTATGCACTCCCAATCCCAATAATTGTTGAAATAACGCATAAATTGCTTCTTACAATTCAGAATGGATAGCCGATCGCGAGGTGAATCGTCGACTGACGGAAAAGATTATCTTTGAATAAGACCATGCGTTTGCCTTCGTCGCGGGCAGGATCGTAAACGCGCGTTCCTGCATCTAAACGGAGAAGTAAAAAATTCAAATCGAAACGCAGTCCAAAACCTATCCCCACGGCTATTTCCTTATAAAACTGATTCCAACGAAAGAGACCGTCCGGTTGATTGGGATAATCTTTTATTGTCCAGATGTTTCCAGCATCAACAAAAAGAGCAGGTTCCAGCCACGACAAAACTTTGAGACGGTATTCGGCGCTCATGATCAACTTGATGTCGCCCACGTGAGTGGTCGGATCGCCTGCTATTCCTCGATTGTAAGAACCCGGGCCTAAATACCGTGTACTCCAACCTCTCACGCTGTTTGGGCCGCCGGCGTAAAATCGTTTTTCGAAAGGAAGAATATCCGAATTTCCATACGGATAGGCCGCTCCAATTCCCCAATGAAATGCCATCCGCGTAATTGGATTCAATGAAAATGTTTCCGAAAAATCGATCTCGCCTTTCGCATATTGCGCAAAAGGATTTCCGAAAATCCTATATTGCCCCTCTTCCGATTTACTGGCCTTTCTCTTTTTAAAATACCAGTTCAAGAGATTTCCGGAAGTTTCGGCATTGAAACGAATCGTATACAAATTCTGGCGCACCCCTCCCGTACCCGTATTCGTATAGATCAGACCATAATCAATTCCCGCTGTAAATACATTGTCGTAACTGAGTTTTGTCAGCGAATCTACATAATTATTCAGGTAATCTTGAAATAGTTCGGATTTCCACGGCATATTCACATAATTGATATCTAAAAGGCTTAAACTGTGATTAGTCGTTTTCCTTTGACTCTCCCAACGTATTTTCCAGTTGAAATTGAAAAAGTTTCGCATGTATTCGGGACGTTGTTGAATATTGTATCCCAAACTGTACTGAGTCTGCGTACTGAAACGATTGGCTACGTATTTTCCAATAAAAGGAAAATGCAATTTGGGAAATGTCAACGAAGGGTTGATTTCCAATTCGTAATAATTATTTGCGATAGCGCCTTCCGATTTTCCGCTCACAAATTCGTAAGCGCCCCGCAAATGGATATTGAAGATTTCAGAACCATTGAAAATATTGAGATTTCCATAATTAACATCCAATGCGACGCCTAAATTTCCGGCCTTGTTGGTTCCTTCCAATCCGGTTTGTAGAGAATGACTGTTTCCCGGCGTCAGATAAATATTGCAGTCCAGCAAAGTAGAATCGGGATAGAGATTCTCGCCGTACTGAATGTCTACACGCCCCATGCAATTCAGGGACTGAAAAAGATTGTAAGTGGCTTCCCTTTGCCGTTCCCGAAACAGTTGCTCCGGAGCCACCATGACCTTTTCCGCGATCACCTTGGGACGCAGGAAATGCAAACTATCATAATAAATATGAATTCCCTTGTATTCTACCGAATCCACTATTCGATAGTCTTCTCTTTCAAAAGGATCGTAACCGCTATACACGTTGACCCGTTGAACGGTATAAGGACGAGCATACAGACTGTCCAAGGCGATCATGGTTAAATCCACTTGATTGGAACGGAGAGTCGTATCGGCTAAATAGTGCAGATTTTCTTTCGTAGAAGTATAATAGCCCAAATTCTGCAAGGTCGAACTGAGTCTTATCCGTTCTTTTTCAAGTAATTCAATGCTAAAAATTGAGCCTTCCCGAATTATTCGCACCCGTCTTGAATTGCGATTCAAGCGGTTGGCATTATTTCTGTTTCTTTGGCTTCTTCGGTCTCTTAGTTGGGGAACGTCTATTTGGAAATTACGTACTCTATAAGGTTCGCCGTTGTGAATGTGGTAAATAACTTCGGCAATATTTCCGATCGTATCTACCTGAGCCGATACTAAGGAGTTGAAATATCCCCTGTTATTCATTTCTGCTTCCAATTCGCTGATCGAAGGGCTAACCCACTGCGATTGAAATATCGCTGGAGGTTCGCCTAATTTACGAACAAATCTTTTGATGAAATTGGAATCGTTCTTCACCATATTGTAAATGCGCGGCGCTAAGCCGGACGAATTCGCTCTTTGCTGAATAAAAGGCAGGAGCGATTCTTTGTCAGTTCCCTTGTCGTCCATCTGGATATCTACTTTGTTTAAAAAGTATTGCCCTTCAGGAATATATTTCGTAGGAGAACAAGCGGGATTGAAAATAAAAACAACCACACAGTAAATTCCCATAACAACCGCCGGAATTTTTTTTTTCAGATCATACCTTTTTTTCATTCTCTTCATTTTTTCTTGAATTTATCAAATAATTTTTTGAAAGTCCGCGCATTTCGCTTATAGATAACGCCGACCCCTTGCGTAGTTTTGGCTAATTCGAAATACCGATTGTTGGTTACATTGTAAAATTTCAGCAAAATATTTCCCGAAGGAATCAATTTATATTCCATATCGAAATCGCCCGTAAAATTATTCGACTGATCCATGTTGTCGCCATGCATCATCCCCACCGTTCCATTGATAGTCAAACGATCGTTGAAAAGACGGGTAGAGATATTGACATCCATATCTACATTGTCGAAGTTGGAATCTTTCGTCCGCAAATTGGTCCCGATCGACCATTGGCTGCCCAATGCGTTGGACAAGAGATTATTCAACTGACCGGTAATAGAAGACGAAGCCAAAGAAGTCCAAATCTGGCTGGTTCCCGTGTTCTGATTGGAATTGAGCGGATAGAAAGTTCCGAATGCAAGTAAATAAGCGATTTCTTTGATTCGTAAATCTTCGGTATGCAATAATCCGTCTAATTTTCGCTGCATGTCTTCAGATTCTCCGGGAAGCAAGACTCTGTATTTCAATTCCATTTTATCCCAATTGCCACTCGCAGTAAGAGAACAGGCCACCGGAGTTTTAGTAGTCGTATATTTTTCAAAACCTTGATCGAGCGTAGTCAAATCGGCGCGCAGGTTGTAAAGAGCCGTCAAGTCGAAAGACGTGGCCATCGGATCGCCTCGGAAAACCAATTTTCCACCCTGTTGAATTGTAAACGATTTTCTCGTGATATTCGCCAGCGAAAGCGTTGCGTTTCCCGATTCGACTATATAATTACCCAAAATACTCATGGCAGCAGTATTCATATCATACGTCCATTGGAGCGAGCCGCTGCCTGCGATTCGGGCAGCGTCGTGTGTTGCCGGATTAAAAACCGCTCCCAGCGTCAAACCGGTATCCAACCATAAGGAAAGATCAATCTTCAAGGGAAGCGTGAAATTGTCTTTCGCTTTTCGCTTTTTTTCCAACGCATCCTGATTTTCCTCCCCTATATTTATGTAAGTGATTCCATCGTAATTTACGGCCGTACTTGGCGTATAGGGAATGTTAATCATTACAGTGGAAAGATTCGAATGCGTAATATTGCCGCTGATCAACCAGTCTTTGTTTTTTTGCTTCACATTCAAAATCCCGTTCACCCGTAAATTTCCGTAAAACAAGCTGTCGATTTGCCGTTCGTTGTTGAGGAGCAGAAAATCGCTTAAGCTAATGGATAAAAGAGGTTTGAATTCGGCAAAATTTTGATGCGTAATTTGTCCGTTTATCGTCAAGGGATGATCGTTTTCATCTAAAATCGTAAATCGGTTAAATTCAACCACATTCGAATTGAAAGAGATTGAATCGCTGGTGGAATATAAAGTATTGAGCATGTCGATTCCGAAGGTAGTGCGATTGAAATACGCTTTCCCTGTGATTACAGGAGCAGATATCTTCCCTTCGACTTTGAATTCTGTACTTAAACTGCCGGATAAACCATGCAAAGTCCCTTGCATCCAATCCTGCAACCATTGCAATTCGACTCCCTTGATATTGGCTGAAAGGGATAAGGAATCTTTTTCCGGCAGAATAATGCCTTGCATTGTCGATTGCGGACTGTTTTCACGATCTAAAGTGGCGCGCAAAGCCAAGCCGTTCCGTCGGCTACTCCAACCGCTGCTGATGCTTAAATTGCCTAAAGCTTTTTGATTCAGAATTATATCGTGGATGGAAAATTCACGGGCAAACAAAAAAGGAGTGGATAACAGATTTCGGGCAATAATTCGGCCGTCAGCAACTCCCGAAAGAGGAATATCCGTTTTTGTTGCTCCAAAAATGGTGGACAGTTGAAATTGCGAAATATCCACTACAAGACTGTCTTCGCGGGAAGCGGAAATGATGCCGTCGGTTTTGACATATTCGTTGACGTTGTTAGCCGAGTGAATCAACAGGTCGTGAATGCTGTAACGTCCTCCCTCTATCTCGATCTTTGCCGGATTGAGTTGGAAATACGTTTCGTTCAATACCCAAACGGACGGATTCAACGCAATCTGCATGTCGGGAACAAAACTTCCTTTTTTAGGGATAAATTCCACTTCGGCGTCAATGCTGCCGTCTAAATCATATTTTGACGATTTATTGTCCACGTTGAAAATAACGGACAGATTGTTTTGTTTATTTGCTAACAAAAGGCTCAATTGTAAAGTATCCGATTCGGAAAAAAGCGTATAAGCGCTCGTAGAAAGTTGAACATTGCTCCCGTCGTTGCTGTATTTTCCGATAAAAAGAATCGAATCGGGAATCGAAGAAGGAAAATCCAGAAGATCCGAAATCGAACGAATGTTTTTCATTCCCAACCTGAAATTCAAGTTCTGCGCGAAGGAATCTTTTTTATTCGGACGTCGTTTGCTATTGGGGAACAACATCGGAAAAATTTCTTTCAAAGATTCTTCTATTCCGGCGTAAGTGAAATTGCCGTTGGCCCTAGCATTGATTGTGCGGGAAGAAATATTCAGTCGTTTATTGTTGTTGCCCGCCTGATAGGCCAGATTGAAACGAGGTTCGTAAAAAACGCCTTTATCCGTACGAAGCGATAAATTATCGACCGTTGCATCCACTCGCATATTTTCGGGATCCAGTCCTTCTACGCCGACCGTCAGTTTGGAAATCAGAGAAACATCTTTATAACCGGAAATAAAATTCAACGTATCCAAATAAAGATAACGGACGTCGGCTGAAAGCTGGATTCCGGGTTTTTTCTTGTCCATATTGGCCAAAGCCTTAACTTGCAAATTCACACAACTGTCGTTACTGTTTAGGTTCAGTTGAATTGTATCGCCGGAGTAACTGCCCTCCGCTTGAATCTGGTTGTACGAATAAGCATTGTAATCGAAACGATCTAATTGAATTTCTCCCATGAGATTCATTTTCCCCGATGCATCGATACTTCCCCTGCTTTGTAAATGCAAATCGGTCAATCCGTAAATGGAATCTTGCAACAATGTTCTTATATCCAAATTCTCCGCATCGATCGCTGCGTTGAAATGAGACATTCCAGTATCAAAATCGAATCCGCCATCGCCCTCCAACTGGATTGTTCCTTGATCGCTTTGAAGCGTAAAATGCGCCAGTAAAGAGGCTAGAGTTCCTTGCAAAACGCCGCTCAGAGAAATGCCGCCCATTTTGAAGGGCACCTGTTCTTGATTTCCCGAAACAAGCGACAGAATTCTTCCCATTTCATAATCATCTATCGATAAACGATTTAAATCAAATTGAATAGGAGACTTTTTCCATTGATTGTAATCTTCGATAGAACCGGTAAACTTTAGATTAGCGTGTTTGCCGTAATTTGCTTGAAACTGAGTAATCTGTATTTGCGGCAACTTTCCCTTGATTTTTCCAGAAAAAAGCAAATTGTCGTCCGCAAAATTCGATAATCCGGAATAAAACATATTGAAATCGGCCAGATTCATGGCGCTTTCACCCAAGACAATTTCGACATTTTCCTTCTCCATGCGAACTTCGGGAATGAGTAAACGAGAACGAAGAAACTGAATCGACAGATTGTCCAATCCGATTTTTTCTCCTTCCGAAAAAATTTTCACTTCCAATTGGGCGACATTCAACCTGCTTTTTTCCGTAAAAGACAAATGCTTGACCTCGATGTCCAGGTGATTCGCCTCAATCGAATTCAAGTCGATATTCGATTGAATATTAGAAATATAAATATGATTAAAATCAAAAACGCTATCCGATAAAAACGGCTCCGAATTTACATCGTAACGAAAACGACCTTCTTTCAAAGCGATGTCGCGGATTTGAACCGTAAACTTGGAAGCGGTCGTATCAGGCGTATCAGATGCAAAAGCATCCACAAGAAATTGAAAATTAAAATTGCCGTTTATGCTATCTTTATTTAGATTAATTATAAATTTTTCCAAGTCGATGGACTTGATTCTTATTTGTTGTTTCAGCAAACGGGACAAATGGAAGGTTGCAGACGCTTTTTCCGCAAACAAAAGGGTATCTCCTTTTTGGTCTTCCACATATACATTTTCGAGTTTCAATTGATTAAAAGGACGAAAATAGAGATTACCAATACTCATTCGATTGTGAGTGATTTTCATCAGTTCGTCCAACGCAATATCCTTTACCTTTTGTTGAACGGCAGGTAACCACAACAAAAGATAAATCGCTAACATCAGTACGCCAAGAGCGGTTATTATAATGTATGCTACACGAATCTGTTTTTTAACGATATCGCGCAATGGATCATTCGCTTTTCTTAGTTTATTTAAACCGATTCCATATAAGCGACTGTCCGCGTAATTTTCAATTCGGCAGAAGATAAGGTGTTTGCCACAGGACACCCTTTGATAGCTCCTTCAATAATTTTTCGTTCTTTATCAGAGTAACGATTGTGAGGGAAAGTAAAATTCACAATTAATTCTACAATCCGACGGGGGCTTTCGCCCATCACCTTGGTGGTCTCCACCGTTGCTCCGTCGATACTAAAGCCATGCGTTTGAGTAGCAATTCCTATGATTGTCAATGCGCAACTTGCATAAGAAGCTGCAAATAAATCGGTAGGAGAAAAAGCTTCTCCTTTTCCGTGATTATCCAGAGGCGCATCAGTCACTATTTTAGCGCCGGATTGCAAATGTTTTGCTTCGGTTCGAAGATTGCCTAAATACCTTGTTTCTACTGTAGCCATATTGTTTTCTAATTTTAAGGATAGGCAAAATTACAGTAAAATTTTTGATTTGTCCCCAGAAGAATAAATTAATGTTATTTAAAAAATTCTTATCTTTGATGCTAAAGAGATAAAGAAACACAATTATGCTAAACAATAGAAAGTTACCCATAGGCATACAAGATTTTGAAGATTTGCGGATCAATAATTATTTGTATGTCGATAAAACTACTTTTATCTATCAGTTGGTAACAAGTGGAAAACCTTTTTTTCTCGGCCGTCCGCGCCGTTTCGGGAAAAGTCTTTTTTTGTCTACGCTCAAGGCTTACTTTTTGGGCAAGAAAGAACTTTTCGAAGGGCTGGCTATTGCCCGATGGGAAAAAGAGTGGATCGAATATCCGGTATTTCACATAGATTTAAATGTAGGAATTTACAGCGATCTTAACTCGCTTTATCAAACGTTGAACTACAACTTACAAATAATTGAAGAAAAATGGGGACAAGCGCCCAGCGATGAGAATCCTGCTACCCGTTTTTCGTGGCTTATCCGTAAAGCCTGCGAACAATCAGGGCAAAAGGTAGTCGTTCTTATCGACGAATACGACAAACCCTTGCTTGGCACGATGGGCGATCTCGATGCCAACGAAAATATTCGCAACGTTTTGAAGGGATTTTACGGAATACTCAAAAGCGCGGACGCTTACCTGCGTTTTGTTTTCCTTACAGGCGTAACCAAATTTGCCCAAGTGAGCATTTTCAGCGACCTTAACCAATTGCAAGATATCAGCATGGATGAACGGTTTGCGGAAATTTGCGGTATTTCCGGACAGGAATTAATGGACGATTTCGAACCCGAAATTTCCTTATTGGCTCAAAAAACAGAAAAAACATACCAAGAAACGCTTGTCGAACTGAAAAGACGATACGACGGCTACCATTTTGTCAAAAGAAGTGCGGGAATGTATAATCCGTTTAGTTTGCTAAATACCTTTGCCAAAAATGATTTTGCCAACTACTGGTTTCAAACTGGAACGCCGACATTTCTGGTTAAAATGCTTAAAGACGAAAACTTTGATATTCCCGATTTGGAAAATAACGTGCATGTTTCTCCTGAAGAAATTGTTGGTTACCGAGCCGAATGGAACAATCCCATACCCATTCTGTACCAAAGCGGCTATCTGACCATTCGGGATTACGACAATCTGTTTGATGAATACATATTGGGGTTTCCCAACGAAGAAGTCAAATACGGTTTTCTGAATGAGTTACTGCCGGCCTACGTACCGTTGTGGAAATCCAACCAGCATTTCGCCGCATCGCGTTTTGTCAAAGCTTTGATGAAAGGCAATGTAGACGGTTTTATGACCAATCTGCGCGCTTTCTATGCAACAATTCCTTACGATATGACTGGAAACAGAGACGAACGTTACTATCAATTTGTTTTCTATCTGCTTTTTTCGCTGATGGGACAGTTTGTACAAACGGAAGTAAAAAGTGCGCGCGGCCGCGCCGATGCTGTCGTAAAAACTTCAGACACAATTTATGTCTTTGAATTCAAAATGTCGGATAACGGGACGGCGGAAGAGGCTTTAAAACAAATTGACGACAAGGGCTATCTGATCCCCTACACAGCGGAAGGACGGAAAATAGTCAAAATCGGCACAGAATTCAGCGAGGAAAAACGCGGACTAAGTCGTTGGATTGTTGCGGAATAAACGGCGTCCGTCCTTACGAGTCCTTCCCCTGAAATACATTTCAGGGAAGGACTCGTAAGGACGGGTTTTCCCCTTAACTGAATGCTGTGAAGCAGAATTATAGGCAAGCTAAAGTATTCATTTTAAGGATAAAGCCTGTATAAATAAATAGCATTTAAAGCGTTTTCATCCGTTCTACAGCTTCCAAAGTGTTTTCTCTGTTTCCAAAGGCTGTGAACCGGAAAAATCCTTCGCCGGCTTGTCCAAATCCCGAACCGGGCGTTCCTACAATTTGTGTCTTGTGGAGCAATAGATCGAAGAATTCCCACGAACTCAGGTTATGAGGCGTTTTTACCCAAATGTAAGGAGCATTTTTCCCTCCGTACGTAGTCAACCCCAAATTTTCCAAGCCATTTTGAATAATCCGCGCATTTTCCATGTAATAAGCAATTACTTCCCGGATTTGTTTTTGGCCTTCCTGCGTATAAGTAGCTTCGGCTCCCCGTTGGACAATATAAGCTGTACCATTGAATTTAGTCGATTGGCGGCGGCGCCATAAAGCATTCAGGGAAAGTATTTCTCCCTTAGACGTTTGGGCTGTCAGTTCTTTTGGAACCACTGTGTAACCGGCTCTCATTCCAGTGAATCCGGCCGTCTTGGAAAAACTGCGGAACTCAATGGCCGTTTTTTTCGCTCCTTCTATTTCGTAAATGCTATGAGGAATGTCCGGTTGAGAAATATAGGCCTCATAAGCGGCGTCGAAAAGAATTAAGGATTGATGTTCCAAAGCATAATCCACCCATTTTTCCAATTGTTCTTTAGTCAAAACGGTTCCCGTAGGATTATTCGGATAGCATAAATAAATAACGTCGGCTATTTTTTCGGGAAATGCAGGTACAAAATGATTGGCCGGAGTACAGGGAAGCAATTCAATGATGCGGCCGGCCATTTGGTTGGTATCTACATACACCGGATAAGCGGGATCGGTAATCGCAATTCGGTTGTTGGACGATAAAATATCTCCAATATTCCCCGTATCGCTTTTGGCTCCGTCGCTCACAAATATTTCGTCGGCTTCCAAGGAAATGCCTCTATCCAAAAAATCGTTTTTCAGGATGGCATTCACCAGAAAATCATAACCCTCATACGGGGCGTATCCACGCATGGTTCGCGCATTGGCCATTTCATCGGTCGCTTTGTGAATCGCTTCAATCACGACGGGAACAATTGCTTGAGTCACATCGCCGATTCCCAAGCTGATCACTGCTTTATCCGGATAGATTTCCTTATAATCTCTTACCCGTTTGGCTATTTCTGCAAATAAGTAATTATTACCAATTTCGGTATAATGTTCATTAATTTTTATCATGAAAACTGAATTATTTAAATTTTTCCTTCAAATACTTTGACAGCATCCCCTGTCATATATACGTGGTTGTTTGTTTCGTTCCATTCGATATTTAAATTTCCGCCCAAAAGGGAAATAAAAGCTTTCCGTTCCAATATCTGATTCAAGACGCCGGCTACCAAAACAGCACAAGCTCCCGTACCGCAAGCTTGCGTTTCGCCGCTTCCTCTTTCCCATACTCTCATCCGAGCGTGTGTCGGCGAAAGAATTTCTACAAATTCAACATTGACTTTTTCGGGAAACATCGGATGATTTTCAATCTTTTTCCCAATCTTTTCCAATTCGAGCCGAGCGATATTTTCCGTAAAAATGACGGCATGAGGATTACCCATAGATACGCAAGTCAAAGCATATTTTTCCGGTTCAAAATTAATAACGCGATCGATGAGCGTTTCTTCTCCCCACACTACTGGGACGTCTTTGGCGCGGACGATCGGTTCGCCCATGTCTACTCTCACGGTTTCTACTTTTCCGTTTACGGGAAATAAATCCAATATTTTCACGCCGGCCTTGGTTTCCAACGTGAGGGATTGCTTTTGAGTGTATCCGCTATCGTATACATACTTACCTACGCAACGAGAAGCATTTCCGCACATTTGGGCTTCCGATCCGTCCATGTTAAACATACGCATTCGAAAATCGCAGGTATCAGAAGGCATGATCAATACCAATCCATCCGATCCGATTCCTTTATGCCGGTCGCATACTTTTATCGCCCATTCTTCCGGATTTTCTATCTTTTCTTTGAAACAATCAATGTATACATAGTCGTTTCCTGCGCCGTGCATTTTAATAAATTCCATTGTTTTCGTTCTTTAGTATTATCTGAAAATTAAGATCATGCAAAATTACAATTTTTTCGTCAATTATTTTCAATTTATTGATGTTTCGCACTTCGTAACATACTGAAAAAAAGAATAAAAAGAAGTATTCTGTTTTTTTGCTCATAGCATTAATCCATAAAAACCATAGAATGGCACAGATTTTCAATTTCTTAATAAGTTCCACTATTTGCTTTATTTCTTATGTTTTAACATTATAAAGGAAAAGTTTAGAAAAATTATCTGTGCATTATAGGGTTAAAGTCAAAAATAAATCGTAATTTTGCATAAAAGTGTGAGAAGAAGTCCTATTAAACAAAAGTCGATTAAAGACGGCAACACAGCCAACCTGCGCAATCAATAATAAAACAGCTTATGAGAAGGCGACTGATCATTTTTATTTTTATTGGATTCATATTTTCGGAAACTTTTGCCCAAACGGATTTTTACAACCGGCTTGCAGATTCGACTTTGACATTGACAAAGCAAGGGGTACGTTATGATCCTTCTTATTATTCAATCGATTATCCCAATGGAGATGTTCCATGCGACCGAGGCGTTTGTACCGATGTGATTATTCGTGCCTATCGGAAAGTAGGAACTGATTTGCAAAAGGAAGTACACGAAGATATGGCGGCGCATTTCGACCAGTATCCACGAATGTGGGGTTTATCTCGTACCGATAAAAATATAGATCACCGGCGAGTACCCAACTTGATGACATTTTTTAAGCGGAAAGGTACGGTATTAAAAATAACAAACGATGCAAAAGATTATTTTCCGGGAGATATTGTTTGCTGGAATTTAGGCGGGTCGGCGACGCATATCGGAATTGTTGTCAAAAAAAAATCGTTCGATGGACAAAGACACTTGATTGTACATAACATTGGAGCCGGTCAAGTGTGCGAAGATTGTTTGTTTCGCTTTACAATCATCGGGCATTACCGGTATGAAAAACATCCATGAACCGAAATAACATATTTCCTTTAACCCATATATGATTGAAAAAATCAAGAAATATATTCGCGAACAAAACCTTCTGGATTCTTCCAGTTCTAAAATAATTGTAGGGCTGAGCGGAGGATCCGATTCGGTTGTTTTGCTTTTCCTTTTGTATCGCTTAGGCTACGATTGTCTGGCGGCTCATTGCAATTTTCACCTGCGGGGCGAAGAATCTTTGCGGGATGAACATTTTGCTCAGGAACTGGTCGCTTCTTGGGATATCCCTTTTTATAAACAAGATTTTAATACAAAAAAGATAGCCCATAAAAAAGGAATCTCAATCGAAATGGCTGCCCGCGACTTGCGCTATGCATGGTTTGAACAATTGCGGACAGAACATCAAGCTGATGTCATTGCTGTTGCTCACCACCAAGACGATAGTATTGAAACGCTGTTGTTGAATCTAATACGCGGTACGGGCGTCAAAGGATTGACCGGTATTCAAGCAAAAAATGGACGCATCATCCGTCCTTTGTTATGTGTTTCAAAAAACGAAATTCTTCAATTTGCAGATCAAGAAAGAATACCTTATAGATTGGATTCCAGCAATCTGCAGGAAGAATATACCCGCAATAAGATCCGCCTGAAGCTGATTCCGCTCTTGAAATCCATTAATCCTTCGATCGAAACGGCTTTACTCCGTACCATGGAAAACATGAACGAAACGGCTAATATCTACGAACAACATCTGTCCGAAGCCATAAAAAAAGTATTCGATTCAGACAAAGGAACTATTTATATCCCTGATCTACAAAAGTTACCGTCGCCCCAATCTGTTTTATTCGAACTGTTGAAAAATTACGGTTTTAGCCGCGACCTTGTTCAAGCGATTTTTCGTTCCTTGGAAAGTCAATCGGGAAAGGAATTCCATTCCTCCCGCTATACTGTAATAAAAGACAGGGATCGATTTTTATTGATTCCCCGCAAACCAATCGGCGAAAAAAACGTTTATATGCTGCAAGAAGACGACCGGGAAATACATACTCCTATATTTCTAACGCTTGCCTTCGAAGATTTTCACGAAAATTATGAAATTATAAAAGATAAAAAACGGGCTTATTTTGATGCCGGCCTGTTGCATTTTCCATTGAAAATAAGAAAATGGGAAAAAGGAGATAAGTTTGTTCCATTTGGTATGAACAAATTTCAAAAACTGAGCGATTACTTCAATAATCACAAATTCAGTAAGCCGGAAAAAGACAACACATGGTTGCTTTGTTCGGATGAAGAGATTATTTGGATCATTGGCAATCGAACGGACAACCGTTATCGGTTGACGAAGGGATGTCAAAAGGTATGTATTTTAAAACTTTTTTAAAAAATATTTGCGTCGAAAAAAAAAATGTGTATCTTTGTCTCGAAATACTTCATCACATGTTCGCAACAGTTTGACTTATTAGCGCGAAGCTTATCCACACTTTTGTATGATTATAATTTTAGACAATAATTTATTCTATGCAGAAATATAACATTTTGCAACTTAAAGAAATGGATCAAAGCAGCTTAATTGTTTTGGCAAAAGAACTCGGATTAGATAATTTAGAGAAATTGCATAAAGATGAGCTGGTTTATCAAATTTTAGATCAGCAAGCCATAGTGAACGCTGCTAAACAAATGGCTGAAGGAAAGGAGTTAAACAACAAAAAATCCAAGCAAAAACAAACAAAACCGGCTTCTTCTACTCAAGGGAAACCAATAGAACCGGAGAAAAAGGAAGAAGATAAAAGGATAGATGATCCTGTGACAAAAAGCGCACAAATTCAAAGCAAAACAGAAAAAACAAATGATAAAAAAATAACAAGAAAATCAGAGAGTAAGCAAATGACAAAAACAGTCAAAAATCTCCCTTCGGAAATAGTAACCGAAGAAGAAGTAGTAAAAACGGAAATTCCGGGGGATGAAATTCCCGGAAAGCCGGTGAAAAAGAAAAGGGAAAGAATTACCGCACCTGTTTCGGTCAATACGAAAACCAATCCGGTAAATGTTATTTTAACCCCCGTTCCTAACCCTCCCTTTTCAAACGAGACCGTAACCGTAAAAGAAATTACGGAAAAAGAAGTTACGCCGGAAAAAGAAATAGTAGAAAACAAAGTTCCGGAAAGCAAAGTTTTGGAAAACAAAGCTTTAGAAAATCAAAAGGTTGAGAAAGAGGAAGTTGATCGACGAGAAGAAATCCAAAAAGAAGAAACGCCCATGGAAGAACTCATTAGTACGGGAAAAGTTGTATTCAGGCACAGCCCCGAAGTGAACAGCGTTATGGATCAAGTCTTATTTGTTCCCAAACAAAGTTCCCAAGGACAAGGCTCCAATAAAAATTCCAGCAACAATGCCAACAAAAATAAAAATCAGAATAACAATAACGCCAACAATGCGTCCAATGCAAATAATCTTTCCAGCCTTGCACCTAAAGACAAGTCCTTTGAGTTCGACGGCATATTGATTGGCACAGGCGTTTTGGAAATCATCCAAGAGGGGTACGGATTTTTACGTTCGGCCGATTACAATTACCTGTCTTCTGCCGACGATATCTATGTTTCTCAATCTCAAATTAAACTGTTTGGATTAAGAACGGGCGATGTAGTGGAAGGCCCTATCCGTCCGCCCAAAGAAGGAGAAAAATTTTTCCCGTTAGTCAAAGTCGATTTAATCAACGGCCTTCATCCGGAAGAAGTACGCGATCGTGTGCCGTTCGATCACTTGACGCCGTTGTTTCCCAACGAAAAATTCAACCTGACGCGAAGCATGAGTCCCAAAATAATGGATAAGTTAGCGCCCAGAGTAGTCGACCTGTTTTCGCCGATTGGCAAAGGACAACGCGGATTAATTGTAGCTCAACCCAAAACCGGAAAAACGGTGCTTTTAAAAGATATTGCCAATTCCATTTCTTGGAATCACCCGGAAGTGTACATGATTGTCCTGTTAATTGATGAACGACCGGAAGAAGTAACCGACATGCAGCGCAGCGTAGATGCCGAAGTAATTGCTTCTACCTTCGACGAACCGGCTGAACGTCATGTAAAAATTGCGGATATCGTTTTGAACAAGGCCAAAAGAATGGTGGAATGCGGTCATGATGTAGTGATCTTGTTAGATTCGATTACTCGTTTAGCTCGTGCTTACAACACAGTGCAGCCAGCTTCTGGAAAAGTATTATCCGGAGGCGTGGACGCCAATGCCCTGCAAAAACCCAAACGTTTTTTCGGCGCAGCCCGCAATATCGAAAACGGAGGTTCGCTGACAATCATTGCTACGGCTCTTACTGAAACAGGTTCGAAAATGGACGATGTAATTTTTGAAGAATTCAAGGGAACAGGAAATATGGAATTGCAGTTAGACCGTAAATTGTCTAACAAACGAATTTATCCCGCAGTAGATATTATCGCATCCAGTACGCGCCGCGACGATTTGCTGCAGGATCGCGATATCATCAATCGCATGTGGATTTTACGTAAATATTTATCGGACATGAATAGTCTGGAAGCTATGGAATTCGTTAAAGATCGAATGGAAAAAACATACAGCAACGAAGAATTTTTGATTTCTATGAACGGGTAATACTTTTCCCGTATGAATCTTATTGTATAATTTTTTGTCTTTTATATTGCAAAGCATCCTTGCAATTCCTTGTTAATAGTGTACTTATAACAATAAGGAAAAATAGCTTATTGTCCTTAATAAGATATATAAGGCATTAGAAATCAATTTGTTGAAGTAATAAATAATTGCATAAAAATTTTGTAGTTGACAAAACAAATTCTATATTTGCGGAACTAATACAACAATAAAAAACATTAGCCCGTAAACCATGGAAAACTCTTTTTTGCAGACTTACGTCTCAATAGATTGTGTTGTTTTTGGATTCGATAAAAGTCAATTGAATATATTGTTGGTTCAACGAGATACGCCGCATTCTACCGGGACAGAATGGAAACTTCCCGGTAGTCTTATTTATCAGCAGGAAGACGCCAATGAGGGAGCGCACCGCGTGCTGAACGAACTGACCGGCGTCAAAACAATGACCCTGCGGCAATTCAAAAGTTTTACTTCTCCCCAACGCATATCCAACCTCTGCGACGTCGATTGGTTGGAAGCTACTTACCACAATAAAATAGAACGTTTGATTACGATAGCCTATCTGTCGCTGATTAAAATAAATCGCAAATTCAATTCTGTTTCAAAATATAAAACCGTCGATTGGTGTCCAATTTCGGAGTTACCTCAAATGCCTTTTGATCACAATCAAATTGTGAAAGAAGCGTTGGAAGAAATCCGCAGTTGGGTAGAAAGAGATCCCATCATCCTATTCGAACTTCTACCGACCAAGTTCACGGCAAGCGAATTAAGGCGTTTATACCAAGCCATTCACCATCGTGAATACGATGTGCGTAATTTTCATAAAAAAATTACGCGGATGGAATACCTCCTTCCTTTGGAAGAAAAACAAGAAAAAGTTTCGCATCGGGCGGCAAGGTATTATAAATTCGATCGAGTTATGTATAACAAACGAAAGATAAGCTTGTAAAAAAGCAATCAGACAATAAAGCACGGAAACAAACAATAAAAACAGTAAAAAATTATGTATTTATTAGGATTTGATGTAGGAAGTTCTTCGGTAAAAGCCTGTTTGGTGGAAGCCGGATCGGGGAAAATCATAGCTCAGGATTTTTTCCCAAAAGTGGAAATGCAAATTATTGCCGAAAAACCGGGTTGGGCAGAGCAAAATCCCGAATCGTGGTGGGCAAATTTAAAATTAGCCAGTGAATCCGTGTTGCAAAAATCAGGCGTTGCAGCAGAAGATATCCGGGCAATCGGCATTTCCTGGCAAATGCACGGATTGGTTTTGATAGACAAAAATAAAAAAGTGCTTCGTCCCGCCATTATCTGGTGCGACAGCCGCGCTGTTCCCTACGGAGAAAAAGCGTTTGAAACGATTGGAAAGGAAAAAGTACTATCGCATTTGTTGAATTCACCGGGTAATTTTACTGCATCCAAATTGGCCTGGGTCAAAGCCAATGAACCGGCAATCTATGAACAAATTGATAAACTGATGTTGCCCGGCGACTACATCGCTATGAAGTTAACGGACGAAGTATCAGTTACCGTCGAAGGTCTATCGGAAGGAATATTCTGGGACTTCAAAAATCATTGCCTGTCGGAAGACATTCTCCAGTATTTCGGCTTCGACCGAAGTCTTATTCCCCCCATCCAACCTACCTTTGGCATACAAGGATTAGTTTCTGCGGAAGCGGCCAAGGAATTGGGATTGAAAGAAGGTACGCCCGTTTGTTACCGTGCAGGCGACCAGCCCAACAACGCACTTTCGCTCAATGTGTTCAATCCGGGTGAAATCGCTTCGACCGCGGGAACTTCCGGCGTAGTTTATGGAGTGTTGGGACAAGTGAATTACGATCCCTTATCGCGCGTCAACACTTTTGCCCATGTGAATCATACCGAAGAGCAAACTCGTCTGGGTGTTTTATTGTGTATCAATGGAACGGGAATATTAAATTCGTGGATGAAACGCAACATTGTTTCGGCAGGAATATCTTATAACGACATGAATCGTTTGGCTTCCCAATCGCCGGTTGGCAGCAGGGGAATTTCGATTATTCCGTTCGGCAATGGCGCTGAACGTATCTTAGAAAATAAGGAAGTCGGATGCTCCATCCACGGCATTAATTTCAATATCCACAATCAATCGGATATACTGCGTGCCGCTCAAGAAGGAATTGTCTTTTCTTTCCAATACGGCATGGAAATCATGAAGGAAATGGGAATGAATATTCAGGTGATCCGAGCAGGAAATGCCAATATGTTCTTGAGTTCGATTTTCCGTCAAACCTTGGCAAGCATCAGCGGGGCAACCATCGAACTGTATGATACCGACGGAGCGGCTGGAGCGGCCAAAGGAGCGGGAATCGGCGCAGGTATTTACAAAGATAACCAAGAAGCATTTGCTTCGCTCGAAAAGCTCGCCATCATCAATCCTGAAGAATCAGACGGTCCGTATCAAGAAGCGTATGAACGATGGAAACAATATTTAAGAAGGTAGAGACGATCCTTACGGTAGTCCCCTATAAATAACGAATTATAATCTAAAATATTTATTATAAAAATTTCAAAAAAAATTATGGCAACAAAAGAGTACTTTCCCGAAATTGGGAAAATTAAATTCGAAGGAAAAGAAAGTAAAAATCCGTTGGCATTTCGTTATTACGATGCCGAAAAAGTAGTGTATGGTAAAAAAATGAAAGAATGGCTCAAATTTTCGATGGCGTGGTGGCACACCCTTTGCGCCGACGGAGGCGATCCATTCGGTCCCGGAACCAAAACATTTCCTTGGTCAAAAGGCGCATCGGCTTTGGAAATCGCTAAACACAAAATGGATGCCGGTTTTGAATTTATGCAAAAAGTTGGCATTGAATACTATTGCTTTCATGATCTAGATTTGATTTCTGAAGGCGATTCGATTGAAGAATACGAAGCCAATATGAAAGCGATCGTTGCCTATGCAAAGCAAAAACAAGCGGAAACCGGAATCAAATTGTTGTGGGGTACAGCCAATGTGTTCGGCAACAAGCGTTATACAAACGGAGCTGGTACGAATCCCGATTTCAATGTAGTAGCTCGCGCTGCCGTTCAAATCAAAAATGCTTTGGACGCAACCATTGAACTTGGCGGACAAAATTATGTATTCTGGGGCGGTCGCGAAGGGTATTATTCGCTGCTGAACACCGATATGAAACGGGAAAAAGAACACTTAGCCAAGTTGTTGACCGCAGCCCGCGATTATGCTCGTTCCAAAGGCTTCAAAGGAACATTCTTGATTGAACCGAAACCGATGGAACCGACCAAGCATCAATACGATGTGGATGCAGAAACAGTTATCGGCTTCTTGCGCGCTCACGGTTTGGATAAAGATTTCAAATTGAATATCGAAGTCAATCACGCTACCTTAGCCGGCCATACGTTTGAACACGAATTACAAGCGGCATCCGATGCTGGTCTGTTGGGTTCGATCGACGCAAACCGCGGCGATTATCAAAACGGTTGGGATACCGACCAATTCCCCATTAACGCCTTTGAACTTGCTCAGGCTATGCTGGTTATTTTGAAAAATGGAGGTTTGCATAATGGCGGTACGAATTTCGACGCGAAGACCCGCCGCAGTTCTACGGATTTGGACGATATTTTCATTGCACACATCTCCGGAATGGATACTTTTGCCCGTGCATTGGAATCGGCTGCCGCTATCTTGGAACAATCTCCTTATACACAAATGGTGAAAGACCGCTATGCTTCTTTCGATTCGGGCGAAGGCAAAGAATTCGAAGACGGCGCATTGTCGCTTGAAGATTTAGTAAAATATGCAAAATCGAAAGGCGAACCGGTTCAAATCAGCGGAAAGCAAGAATTGTTTGAGTCGCTCATTAACATGTATGTTTGATGTTGAATGTTAAATCGTTGAATGGTTGAGTCGTTGAATTGTTTAACGATTCAACGATTCAACCATTTAACAACAAAAAAGCGCCATGGACAAAAATTATAACTTGACCTACATTATTGGCATTACCTTAGTGGCTACCTTAGGTGGGTTGTTGTTTGGATACGATACGGCGGTTATTTCGGGAGCAGAAAAAGGATTAGAGGGATTTTTCTTACAAGCCACTGATTTTCAATATAATAAATTTTTGCATGGAATCACTTCATCCAGTGCATTGATTGGTTGTGTGATCGGAGGCGCCATATCGGGACTCTTTGCCATGCAGTTTGGGCGGCGCAATTCCCTGCGTTTTTCATCTGTATTGTTTTTCCTGTCGGCATTGGGTTCTTACTACCCGGAATTTTTATTCTTTCCACTCGGAATACCTTCTTGGAATTTATTGATAGCTTTCAACCTGTATCGCATTTTGGGAGGAATCGGCGTGGGATTGGCTTCGGCCATTGTACCCATGTATATTGCCGAAATAGCGCCGTCGTCTATTCGCGGCACGTTGGTTTCCTGCAACCAATTTGCCATTATCTTTGGTATGTTGGTGGTGTATTTTGTGAATTTTTTAATTTTGGGCGATCATGCCAATCCGATTATTGACAAAAGTGCAGAGGGAATCCTTTCGGTCAATGCAGCCTCTGATCCATGGACCATCGCCCGGGGGTGGCGATACATGTTCGGTTCGGAAGCATACGTAGCTGCCGTGTTCGGCTTCCTGCTGTTCTTCGTACCGAAAACGCCGCGCTATCTGGCGCTAACCGGTCAAATACCGGAAGCTTTGACTGTTTTGACAAAAGTGAACGGCGAAACAAAAGCCAAAGAAATTTTAGCCGATATTGTAGCTACATCGAAAGAAAAGACGGAAAAACTGTTTGCTTACGGAACAGCGGTAGTTATTATTGGCATTCTTTTGTCGGTATTCCAACAAGCGATCGGAATCAATGCCGTGCTGTATTATTCGCCGCGTATTTTTGAAAGTGCAGGTACAGGCAACGGTATGATACAAACGGTAATCATGGGAGTGGTAAATATTGTGTTCACGGTAATTGCCATCCTGACGGTTGATAAATTTGGACGCAAACCTTTGTTGATTATTGGTTCCATAGGGATGGCCATTGGCGCCTTTGCTGTAGCGCTTTGCGATCATTACGACAAGAAAGGTATTGTGCCGGTGGCATCGCTCATTGTATATGCCGCTTTTTTCATGATGTCGTGGGGACCGATATGCTGGGTATTGATTTCGGAAATTTTCCCGAATACCATTCGCGGCAAGGCTGTAGCCATTGCAGTCGCTTTCCAATGGATTTTCAATTACATTGTTTCCTCTACCTTCCCGCCATTGTACGATTTCAGTCCGATGGTAGCTTATGGATTGTATGGAACCATGTGTGTGCTGGCAGCCATATTCGTTTGGAAATGGGTACCGGAAACGAAAGGAAAAACCTTGGAAGACATGAGTAAGTTGTGGAAAAAATAAAAAAAGAATAAATAACCCCCTAATGATTTTACATCAGTGGGGGTTATTATTTGCATAATTGAATTCTTCGTCCTTTTTATTTTTGCTAATTTCAGAAACCCTGATTTAGCATAAATCAAATTGTCGTAATTTTCCTCTTTTACAGAATGATATTGTTGTATTCCTGATGCCATTATATTAATCTGATATACGGATTATATACAGTAAATTACATTATCTTATACGGCCATAATTCTGTCTCATAAGGGATGTTTCTTTTAAAAAGGCGCAAATGTTTGAATATCATATCAAAAACCTTATTTACTGCCGATCCCTTAATAGAGTTGATCGACGCTACCCGCACCCTATTCCTTATTCCTTTATTTTCAAGGATTTTAGAATAAGGGAAATGAATGCGGTTAAATTCTGCGCTACGAAGGGAGCTTTGAAAGATAAGGTTTTAATATTGAGCGCCATTTTTGTCTGAAAAGACGATCCGATAGGAGCAGACGAAATTTCATTAGACAAAACATAACGAAACGAATATTGGATGCATCATCAATTGTTTGATAAATGATCCGTAATTTGTCAGAAATATGTAATTTCAACTAACACCTGCGTTTTTGTTGCGTACGAAACGCTAACAACAAAAACGCAGTTGAACGACATCTACTGAGCTCGATTATTTTATGCAGACAGTGGGATGTTACAAAATAACCCCCAATGATTTTGCTTCATTGAGGGTTATTATTTGCATTCAATCCTGCGGATTGTGGCGACTTTCTTTTTATTTTGCCCGGAGGGAATAAAATAAACGGATGAAGTCTTTCCTACGCTTTTCAAACAAGCGCTTCATTCAAATTGACCGTCGTCTACTTTTTCTTTATCAACGATAAGATGAACAGTAAAACGACAGCGCCCACGACGGCACAGATCAAGTTGCCGAGGATGCCAGAGGTAGATATTTTCAGCAAGCCGAAAATCCAACCGCCAAGTACGCCTCCCACAATACCTACCAGCAAATTAACCCAAAGGCCGAAGCCTCTACCCTTCATAATCAGGCCCGCTATAAAACCAGCGGCAATGCCAATTAAAATAAACCAAAGAAATCCCATAATAAATTAATTTTTAGTAAAGTAATCGAATAGGACAAAGATAGACTATTTTTATTGCATTGATAAAAAAACAAGCAAATATTTATAAAAAAACAAGCAAAAAAGTGGGCAAAAAGCTTTTTTTCGAATATTATCCCTTAAAATAAATAAAAAAAGCGAACAAGTCGACACGAAAGCGGGAGGGGAAGCGTAATTATTCAAAATATTCACGTAAATTTGTTGCCGATATTATAAAATTTCGACTTTTGAGAGAATTGTCTTATAAACTATCGCTGTTTTTTCTGGCGTTAACAATTGTGTCGTCTGTTTTCGCCGGCATACGCGACGAGCCTTTCGTCTTGGTATTAGATGCCGGCCATGGAGGAAAAGATTCAGGGGCAATCGGTAAAAAAGCAAAAGAAAAAGATATAAACCTCGCTGTCACTTTGCTTGCAGGCAAATATATAGCAGAGAAGCATCCCGACGTTAAAATCATTTATACGCGCGACAAAGATGAATTCAAGGGTTTGAATGAACGAGCCAATATTGCAAATAAATCTAAAGCCAATTTATTTATTTCCATTCATACTAACTCGTCGGAATATTCGTTTGTACGGGGAGTGGAGGTGTATACGTTTGGTATTTCCCGAACCAAAGAAAATTTGGAAGTGGCAAAAAGGGAAAATTCGGTCATTTTTCTGGAAGACAATTACGAAGAAAAATACGAAGGATACGATCCGAATTCTCCGGAGTCCTCTATCCTGTTCGAATTTATTCAGAACAAATTTGTAGAACAAAGCATCAATTTTGCTTCTACTGTGCGGAATGAAATGAAAAATTGCGCCAAATGGAAAGATCGGGGAGTAAAACAAGCCGAATACCTGGTATTGCGCAAATCGAGCATGCCGCGCATTTTGATCGAGCTGGATTTTATCACCAATCCGGAGGCCGAAGCGTTTTTGACCAGCGAAGCCGGCCAGAAAAAATATGCAAGAGCCATTTGCGACGCTTTCACGCAATATAAAAGAGATTACGACCGCAAAAACCGGATTTCTCAGGTTTCGCAACCAACGCAAAGAAAAACGGAAGAGAAAGAAAGGCGAGCAAACAATCAAACGGTCAATGAATCGAACGGCGGGCAAGGGGTAGATACAGACAATTATTATGCAGATACCCAAACGGCTAATAACCGAAGCGATAAAAAGGCGGGAAACGATAATGATCAAGGCAATAAAAACAATAAGAACAAGGTAAGCCCGAAAGAAACCACTCAGAAAAAAATCGTATATAAAGTACAGATTTTGGCTTCGCCTAAAAAGTTGCCTGACAAATCGCCTTTATTAAAAGGTTATAAAGCCGATTTTTATATAGAAAACAATTTATATAAATATACTTACGGAGAATCAACCAGTAAACAAAAGATTTTTCAAATTAGAAAATCTTTATTAAAAGATTTTCACGATGCTTTTGTCATCGTATTTGAAGATGGAGTAAAAGTTCAAAAATAATTAGAAAACAAACATGAAGAAATTATTTTCCAAAGAAGCTGTTATAGGAATAGTCACTGCAATAAGTTTATTCGTACTGTATCTCGGAGTCAATCACTTAAAAGGAATCAATATTTTTAAGCCGACGAATCAGTATTATGTACTTATGCCCAATGTATCCGATTTGCAAAACTCGAGTCCGGTCTTTGTGGACGGATTTAAAGTAGGGATAGTGAATTCGATTCAGTACGAATACGAGAACCCCCTTTCGCATAGTATTGTGGTGCAAATCAGTTTGGATAAAAGCATGAAACTACAAACCGGAAGTTATGTCGAACTAAAATCCGGATTGACTTCAGGGGCTTATTTAGACATGAAGCTGAATCATTATGTCAGTACTTATTGCCATCCGGGAGATACGATTCACGGTATTGCAGATATCAGTTTGATGGAAAAAATTTCCAATGAATTCATGCCGCAAATCGAAAATTTGCTTCCGCGCCTGGATTCCATACTGGCTGGCATTCAATTCATAGTTAACCATCCAGCATTGACCCAATCTTTGGAACAGATAGAAATGACGACCGTTCATCTTCAAAAATCTTCTAAACAGCTAAATCTGCTTTTGTCCAATGAGGTTCCAGTCATTTTAAATAATTTAGGAAAAGTTTCATCCGATTTTACGACCGTTAGCGAAAATCTGAAAGGGATGGATTTGCAGGGTACGCTCAATACAGTCGACGGTGCGCTCCAGAACATCGACCAAATGACGAAGCAATTGAACAATCCAGACAGTTCGCTCGGTCTTTTGATGAAAGACCGGAATTTATACGATCATTTGGATTCGACTGCTCTCAATGCTTCCAGACTTCTTTTAGACATTCGAGAACGCCCCAAACGCTATGTCCATTTTTCTGTTTTTTAGATAAAATAAGAAGGGAGAGATTTCGTTTCCACACAAAAAGGAAAGCGAAACATCTTATTTAGATTCATTCTAAAAAGCAGCGAAAAAAAAATAAAAAAAAATCTTTCAAATATCATAGGCTCATTCTTAGTCATAAGTTCGCTTTTCAACGAGTCTAATTTGAAGCAAAGTGAAAATAATATACGTAATAGATTGAGTGTCAGATGTGTATCTTTACCTGTAATTGTCCAATATAAGTTACTGACAAAGAGACAATAAAAAATTTTACTGAAAACCAAGAAAAAAATCATTTTTTTATCCCGTTTTTTTTTTGAAATTTTGCATTACAAAAGTGAGTGTGTAGTGTGTGTTCATCAAATACAAAAGTACGGACTGCAAAAAGTACGGATGTATTGTAGTGTTAAAAAACAAAAAAGTGTTCAAGTGGAATCCTGTAATATAATATGGAAACAGTGCTTAGAAATTATTAAAGACAATATTTCGGAAAGCGTCTTTAGTACCTGGTTTACTCCCATCATTCCTTTGAAATATGAAGAAGATGATTTTACCATTCAGGTTCCAAGCCAGTTTTTCTACGAATATTTGGAAGATAAATATGCAGACCTGGTTCATGCAGTTCTTTCCAGAGTAACGGGTAAAAGAATCATTCTCAATTATCGTATCATCATTGATACTTCAAACCGAAGCAACGGACATACCACTTTACCCAGTGAACGTCCGGCCAGTTTTAGTGAAAATCAGCGGATAGCCAATAATTTGAATAAAGCTCCCAACGTTTTGTACCAACCTTCGGATTTGGATTGGGATCCTAATTTGAACAACCGTTTGTGTTTTCACAATTTTTTTGAAGGCTCCAGCAATAAGCTGGCGCGTTCGATTGCGTTGACTATTGCTCAAGAACCGGGAAAAGAATTTAATCCCTGTTTTATATATGGCAATTCGGGCGTTGGAAAAACCCATCTATGTCATGCGATCGGAAACAAAATAATGGAAATTGATCCGCAAAAAAAAGTGCTTTACATTTCGGCCCATTTGTTTGAAGTTCAATTCACGGATGCACGGAAAAAAAATACGCACAACGATTTTGTTCATTTTTATCAAGGAGTAGATGTGTTGATTTTGGACGATATACACGAGTTGGCCGGAAAAGAAAAAACCCAGCAGGCTTATTTCCATATTTTCAACCATCTCAAATTGATCGGGAAACAGTTAATTCTCACAGCCGACAAAGCGCCGGTCGACATTCAGGGATTAGAAGAACGTCTTATTGGCCGTTTGAAATGGGGTTTGACCCTGGAAATGCACAAACCGGATTTGGAACTGCGAAAGAAAATTCTTCACAACAAAGTAAAACAAGACGGATCCAACATTTCCGAAGAAATCATCAATTATATCGCAGAAAACGTAACCGAACATGTCCGCGATTTGGAAGGAATTATCAGTTCGTTAGTGGCTCACTCGTTAGTATACAACCGAGAAGTAAATCTGGATTTGGCTAAAAGGGTGGTAAGTAAAACAATCAAAATGGAAAAGAAACACATCACTATCGAAAAAATCCAAGATGTGGTGAGTTCTTATTTCAAAATCAATATTGCGGAAATTCATTCAAAATCACGCAAAAGAGAAATTGTTCAAGCGCGGCAAGTGACTATGTTTTTATCCAAAAAACATACCGATCTTTCGTATTCCCGCATTGGTACCATAGTCGGAAAAAGAGACCATGCTACTGTATTGCACGCTTGCAAAACGATTCAGGACAGCTTGGATATAGACAAAGGATTTCGTTTGAAAATGACCGACATCGAAAATTTATTGCATCAATAGGAAAGAAGAGCGAATGGCGGGAAGGAAGGAAAATATAAAATAACCTAACTCGGTGGCGGCGTTTCGAATAAGGTAGAAGGGTACTCGATATTCGTTAAAAACAAGGCATGAGCGGGAGCGGAACTTCCCGCTTTTCCTCTATCTTTGCTTTCGATCACTTGGCGAAATTCTGTTATCGACAGTTTTCCTCTGCCCACTTCAAGTAATGTTCCGACGATCGCGCGCACCATATTTCGCAAAAAACGGTCGGCCTGAATGGTGAAGACAGATATTTTATCTGTTTCTTTGGTCCAAATCGCCTTTTTAATCAAGCAATTATTCGTTTTTACATCTGTATGCAATTTGCTAAAACTGGTAAAATCGGTATATTCCATCAATATTTGCGCGGCTTCATTCATCGATCCATAGTCTAAGGGATGAAATTGTCTGTATAGCAGTTCGTTACAGAACGGATACTTTTCGGTTGTGATGAAATAGCGATAGGTTCTCGAAAGAGCGTCGAAACGGGCATGCGCGTCAGCTTTGACCGCAACAATGGCTTTCACCACAATGTCAGGAGGAAGAATGCCGTTTAATTTATCTGTTAATCCGACAGTCTCTGTTCTGTTTTTGGGAGAGTCGAAGTGGGCAACCATCAACGAAGCATGAACGCCCGCATCGGTTCGTCCCGCTCCCGTAATGCGAATGGGTGCGCGCAACAAAAGACTCATACTTTCTTCTATTTTAGCCTGTACGCTGATTCCATTGGGCTGTATTTGCCACCCGCAATAGTTTTTGCCGTTGTATGCAAGATATATAAAATAACGTTCCATAAAAATTGAATTGCAAAAATATTTTTTAATTTCGAATTATTCTAACATTCTGTTTTAATATTCCTAAAATAAGTTTATTTTTGCGGGTGATGCTGAATTTTCAAAGGGTATTTTTGTTAAATAGTTTAAATTGTTTATTCTTTTTATGGGGTATTTCACGGCTGGCCGATCATAAAAGTACAAACGAAAATATTATTCACTATTAAAACAAATAAAGAAATGAAAACAAATATCAAACAAATCGGTATTGTAACCTTGTTTATTTTATTGTTTTCGAGCTTTACGAACGTAAGAGCCGAAGGCGACGATTCTTATTTCACGATCAGCGGGGTGGTGAAGGATAAATCAAACAAGAAAAAGGTGGAATATGTGAACATATCCGTACCGGGAACCAACATCAGCAGCATCACGAACGAAGATGGAGCATTTGTACTCAAAATCAGAGATTCGATTCAGGCGAAAGAAGTCGAATTTTCCCGAATCGGCTATTTCAATACCCGCGTTCCCATCTATGGCGCTGATTTATTGGATCAAACATTCTATTTGGTCCCAAACGAAAAACAGTTGAAAGAGGTTATTGTTGAAAGTTGGGGAAGTCCTGCGGATTTAGTAAAAGAAGCGTTAAGGCGAGTAGCTCATAATTACAGCAACAAACCCAATTTACTGACTGGATTTTATAGAGAAACGGTACAAAAAAGGAAAAAATTCATCAATATTTCCGAAGCCGTTATCCATATCTATAAAAATTCGTATTCGGACATCACCTCCAATGATCGGGTACAAATTTTCAAGGGTCGAAAATTGATCACCACGAAAGTAAGCGACACTTTGGCCGTGAAATTGCAGGGCGGGCCTAACTTATCTATTTATGGCGATATAGTTAAAAATCCTGATATTTTGTTTGATGAAGAATCTTTGTCTTATTTCAGCTTCAAAATGGAAAATTCGGCATTTTTGGACAACCGGCAACAATATGTAATCAGTTTTACCCCTGTGATCACTCTGCCTTACCCATTGTATTACGGAACTTTATATATTGATAAAGAAACGTTGGCTTTTACTCGCGCCGAATTTTATTTGGATTTGAAAGACCGAAACAAGGCCATCGAAGCGATATTGCGTAAAAAACCGGCTGGACTGCGATTCAAGCCCGATGAAGTCTTTTTTGTCGTTTCCTATAAGCAGCGAGAGGGTAAAAGCTACTTGAATTATATCCGTAATGAACTGAAATTCAAATGCGACTGGCAACGCCGACTGTTTGCGACAAACTATACGGTAGTGAGTGAAATGGTGGTAACCGAAATGAAAGAAGATGCTGTAAGTAATATTCCCCGCAAGGAATCGTTCAATAAAAATGAATCGCTGAGCGATAAAGTTATGAGCTTTTATGATGATAATTTTTGGGGAGCGTACAATATTATTGAACCAACCGAATCGCTGGAATCAGCAGTAAATAAATTGAAAAAAGAACATCAGTAAATTATGAATTTTACAACAGGCCATTCATAATTTATAATTTATAACAAAGTGCCAATCAGCATATTGACTTTCAAGAAAATAAAAGACGGAAACATATGGGCTTTCGAAACCCTTTTCCGATCCTACTACGAACCCTTGTGCCGTTACGCCTATCAATGGGTCGAAAATAGGGAAACGGCTGAAGAAATCGTACAAGATCTATTTTATATTCTTTGGAAGGAAAGGCAAACCCTGCAAGTGTTCACTTCCGTGAACGGATATTTATATCGTTCCGTCAAAAACAAATCGCTGCAATATGTTGAGAAAAGAAAAGTAAGAGATGCCTATCAGAAAATGTGCGCGGAAAATACAATTCTGGAAACTCCCACACCTCTGGAAGAATTGGAATACAAAGAGTTGGAACAGCATATAGAGGAAACCTTGCGCCGTTTGCCCGAACGCAGGCAAAAAATATTCCGAATGAGTCGGATGGAAGGAAAAAAGTATCATGAAATCGCGCAGGAACTGCAAATATCCGTAAAAACGGTAGAAGTCGAAATAAGTAAAGCGCTTCAGGAATTACGCGATCAATACAGTTCTACATACGATTCAAAAAAGCAAAAAGTCAAAAAGTCAAACGCATGAAACAAAATAAAGACGGCATATGCCGGATGGATGTGGATAAAGCATGGAATAGCCTCTATGCACGATTGGAAAAAGAGCAGCTATTGACCATCGAAGCAGAACATTTCTCTTATCGAAAACGAAAAATACCGCTTCAATGGGTGGCGGCGGCTGCTATTTGTGCCGGAATTATTTTTTCTGCCTTCTATTTTTCTCAAAACAGGGATCATTCGGCGTTATTTCTAACCAATACAGATTCCAGCACATTGGTCTCTACGCTTGAAGACGGTTCAATCGTTTATTTGGCAAGTCAGGCATCTCTTTGCTATCCATCCGCTTTTGCTGTTGATCAGCGAAAAGTGGAACTCAACGGCAACGCTTTATTTTGCGTAGCAAAAGATGAAAAACGTCCTTTTGTTGTTAAAATCAATGGAATCCGAATCGAAGTGGTAGGAACCATTTTTGCCGTTCAATCTTCTCCCGATCATTCGTTTGAACTTTCAGTAAAACAGGGAAAAGTAAATGTTCAAGCCAAGGACGATCCCATAATTCTTCCTGTGGAAAGCGGCGAAACCGTTCAATTGAATACGGGCAAACTGAGCAAGTCGAGAACGGAAGATTTTCGACTATTCCGCCTTTTCACCGACAAGATGCGTTTCAAGGACGAAAAATTAGACCACATTGTTCAGGCTATTAATACCCTCTATGGTTCTCCAATCCTTATTGCCGACGAATCCATCCATAACAGGACATTGACTGTTACGTTTGAAAATAACTCCGTTGAAACGATGACGGAATTAATCTGCATGGCATTGCACTTGGAACAAATCAATAAACAGGATACCATCTTTATCCGGTCATTCATAAAATAGAGATTTATGCGAAGTTGTTTCATTGGAATAATTTGTTTTTTCGGGTGTTGTTCTTTTGCAAAAGCAGAGGAAATTCTCGATCAGGAAATACAATTGCCCAAAACAAGGGAAACAACGTATGAATTACTCAACCGAATTACCGACCTTACAGGTTTCTTTTTTATTTACGATAGCGATGTCATTCGCAATGAAAAAAAAATCAAATTTTCCGGAGGAAAACACACCTTGAGGCAATCCATTTACTTGATCACTCAGAATCAAAACATACAAATCAAGGTGATGGGCCGGCATATCCTTTTGTATAAGAAAGAAGCCTTGCCTTCCAGCGTCAGTAAATCCGTACCGATAATTAACGACAGCCTGACTTATGTTGTTGCAAAAGCCATGGTAAAAGATGCCCAAACCCAAGAACCTATTCCGCATGTTTCCGCAAGCATCGCAGAAACCGGCATCGGAACCATTACCAATCAGTCGGGCGAGTTTATGCTTAAAATACCGCTTTCCGATTCCACTCAATACATTCAAATTTCTCATGTAGGTTATAATCAACAGATTATACCCGTAGAGTTGTTTCGGAACAATCCGGTAGATATCTATATGCAAACAAAAATAATTCCGCTGGAGGAAGTCATCATCGGCTTGGTCAATCCGCAAAAAATCATACGGGAAATGCTTAATAACAAACCTATTAACTATCAGAAGGATCCCGTTTATTTCACCGCCTTTTACCGAGAAGGCATAGAGAAAAAAAATACCCTTATCAGTTTGACCGAAGCTGTATTTCAAATATATAAAACCGGCTTTGAATCGTCCGCCAACGATCAGGTCAAATTATTAAAAATGAGAAAAATAAGTAATGAAGACGAACATGATTCCCTGATCGTAAAAATGAGAGCCGGAATTGATGCCTCTTTGCGTTTGGATATTATCAAATACATTCCCGATTTTCTCGATTTGAGCAACGAACCCCCATTTATCTATACCAAAATAGACATGACGGTAACCGATTCCAGTTTAGCGCATGTAATTGCTTTTGAGCAAAAACCCGGAATTGCGGAACCATTTTATAAAGGGGAACTCTATATTGATGCAGAAAACAGCGCTTTGTTGGCTGCGCATTTTGAAGTTGATCCGCGTTATATTGATAAAGCAACAGATATATTTGTACTCAAAAAACCCAAAGGAGTGGACATCAAACCGGAAAATGCCAGCTATTATGTATATTACAAATATTGGAATGGAAAGTATTATTTAAACCACATTCGAGGAGATGTAACATTCAAGATGAAAAAAAAGAATATTCTTTTTCAACCTTCCAAATCCATTCATATTTTTTTTGAAATGGTTGTTTGCAAAATCGACACCTGTGATGTGAAAAGATTTCCGCGCAAAGAAAGCATCTCTACCCGCACGGTATTTTCAGAAACAAAATTTCACTACGACAACCGCTTCTGGGACGATTTCAATGTCATTCTTCCCGAAAAAGAACTCAATGAAGCGATCACTCGCATCTCTTCCAAAATAGAAGAAATGGAGTGAGGCGCGTCCCTTCCCTGATGAACTGAGTATTCGTTCTTGCGAGGGGCAAAGCCTGAAGCAATCCGTAACAAATACTGTTGAATTGCTTCCCGCTCATATCTCTCAATCGCTATGACGGAATCCGGTTGATCCGTTTTCCTCTGCGTTCTTATTTATCATTCAAAACAGAAAGAAATTTTTAGCATTGTAATAACTGATATTTTCCACCATCTGGCCCAGAAAATCGAGTTCATCCTCTGGCAAGCATCCGTTTTCCACATCAGAGCCGATTAAATTGCAGAGTATCCGGCGGAAATATTCGTGTCTCGGATAGGAAAGGAAACTGCGCGAATCGGTCAGCATGCCGACAAAACGGCTCAACAATCCCAATACCGATAAAGTATTTATTTGCTTTTCTATACCTTCTTTCTGATCGAGAAACCACCAGCCCGAACCGAATTGAATTTTTCCGGCAACGCTTCCATCCTGAAAATTACCAATCATGGTAGCAACCATTTCATTGTCAGCTGGATTCAGATTGTAAATGATAGTCTTTGCCAATTTATTTTGTTTGTCGAGCGTATCCAGAAATTTAGACATGGCTTTCGCCGTCAGAAAGGTGCCGATAGAGTCGAAGCCGGTATCAGCTCCTATTTGGTTGAATAAACGGGTGTTATTATTTCGTATCGCTCCGTAGTGAAATTGTTGCGTCCATCCTTTTTCCCAATTCATTTCTGCAAAGATCACCAGCATCGCTGATTTGAATTTCAATATATCCCAATAACTCAATTCTTCGCCTCCATATACTCGGTTAAATATCTCTTTGATTTCATCGTCTGTATAGTCTTCGGCAAAAAATTCTTCAATTCCATGGTCGGATAATTTGCAGCCTTGTTCTGCAAAAAACTCCTGCCGTTTCCGAAGCGCGGCAATTAAATCATCGAAAGAAGAAATGGAAATATTGGATACATTCGACAAGGTTTCGACATACGACCGGAAGGCGGTCGGATTTTCTACGGCCATCGCTTTGTCAGGACGCCAAGTTGGCAACATTTTGATTTCAAAACCGTCGTTTCGGGTTTTAATATGGTGTTCGAGCGAATCCACAGGGTCGTCGGTTGTACAAATTGTTTCTACCTTGTATTTCCGCATCAAATTGCGAGCCGAGTATTCCGGCGTTTGCAATTTAGCTGTACATTCTTCGTAAATTTCCCTTGCAGTACGAGGCGATAACAATTTTTTTACTCCAAAACCGGTTTTTAATTCCAGATGAGTCCAATGATAAAGCGGATTACGCATAGTATAGGGAACTGTTTCCGCCCATTTTTCAAATTTTTCCCAATCGGAAGTTTTTTTCCCTGTGCAATATCTTTCGTCGATGCCGTTGGCGCGCATGGCACGCCATTTGTAATGATCGCCCCCCAACCAAATTTCTGTCAAAGACCTGAATTGATAATCTTCGGCAACCATTGAAGGAATTATATGGCAATGATAATCAATAATTGGCTGTTTCTCAGCATGTTGATGATACAGCTTTTGCGCGGTTTCCGTTTGCAGCAAAAAATCTTCGTTCATAAACTTTTTCATGATAAAATAGCTATTTTAAATAATGATAAAACTTTTCCGTGTACGCTCGCAAAATTATAAAAAAACAGAATGCGTTTTTGAAATTGTTTGTATTTTTGCGATTATTTTTCTGCGCAATAGAGGGAGTTTCATTTGAGAAAAAAAGTCAAGCGGATGGATATACATCATCATCAAAGAAAAATACGGATCAAAGATATTGCTCTTTTGGCGGGCGCTTCGGAGGGAACAGTCGACCGAGTTCTTCATCACAGAGGAGTGGCGGCCGTTCGAAGTGTGAAAATCGTCAACAAGGCGGTGAAAAGATTGAATTATTCGCCCAATCTATTTGCCCGTTCGCTGGCTTCAAAAAAATAGGAAAGAAAACATAGATTATTATATTGAATTTAAGGAATAAATTTTTTCATCGTCATGGAAAATATTAACAGAAAAACAGCAAAAAAAGCCCAACTCTATCCTGAACGCATCATCCAATTCGGAGAAGGGAATTTTCTTCGCGCGTTTGTAGACTGGATTGTCTATAACATGAATCAAAAAGTAAACTTCCAAACAGGAGTAGTGGCTGTGCAACCGATTTTTACGGGAATGATCGACTTACTGAACGAACAGGACGGCTTGTATCATGTAAATCTGCAAGGAATAGACAGGGGAAAAGTTATCGACAACATTGACTTGATAGATGTGATTACGCGCGGAATCAATCCGTATTTACAATTTGACGAATACCTTCAACTGGCGGAAATTCCGGAAATGCGTTTCGTCATTTCCAATACAACCGAAGCGGGAATTGCATTCGATCCGACTTGCCGCTTGGACGATCAACCGGCAACATCTTATCCCGGCAAATTGACGCAATTGCTTTATCGCCGCTATCAAACATTTCACGGCGCACCGGACAAGGGATGGATTATTTTCCCTTGCGAATTGATTTTTCACAATGGCATCGAATTGAAAAACTGCATTCATCAATACATCGACCTGTGGCAATTGGGCGACGATTTCCGGAATTGGTTCGACAACGCTTGCGGCGTCTACAGTACATTGGTAGACCGTATTGTTCCCGGTTATCCCAAAAATACAATTGATGAAATTCTGGATAGAATACAATACAACGATCAATTGGTGGTAAAAGCTGAAATTTTCCATCTATGGGTTATCGAAGCGCCAGAATCGGTGGCCGCTGAATTTCCTGCTGGAAAAGCCGGATTAAACGTTCTGTTTGTTCCAAACGAAAAACCTTATCATGAACGAAAGGTTACATTGTTGAACGGTCCGCATACAGTTTTGGCTCCCGTCGGTTATTTGGCTGGTCTGAGTACCGTTCGAGAATGCGTGGAAGATGAAATTGTTGGCTCGTTTGTTCATCAAGTCATGTACGACGAGTTATTGCCAACATTGGACTTGCCTAAAGAAGAATTGGAACAATATGCTTGCGACGTATGGAACCGTTTTCGCAATCCGTATGTTAAACATTTAGTAACCAGCATTATGCTCAATTCGTTCCCCAAATACAAAACGCGCGATTTGCCGGGATTGAAAATATACAGAGAACGGACTGGCCGCCTGCCTTCGGGCTTAGTACTGGGACTGGCGGCCATCATTACCTGTTATAAAGGGGACAAGCAATGCGAGGATGAAATCGTACCCAACGACGATAAGGCTATTCTGGATTTATTGACTAAACTTTGGAAAATAAATGATTTGGCTAAGGTAGCCCAAGGCGTTTTGGCGGCAACATTTATTTGGGGTGAAGATTTGAATATGATTTACGGATTGACCGAAAAATTAACCGAATACTTGAAGTCTATAGAGGAAAAGGGGATAAAAGAAACGCTATGCAATTGCTTAAAATCAACTCTGCCGACAACGTAGCCATTGCATTAACCGAGTTGCACAAGGGAGAAACAGTTGAGGTGGAGGGAAATACCATCGCTTTGCTTTCTGATATTCCTGCAGGGCACAAACTGGCGCTGAAAACGATCCCTGAGAAAAACGACGTCGTCAAATACGGTTATCCTATCGGTCATGCCCTCCGGACGATTGCTCTGGGCGATTGGGTCAATGAACAAACAATAAAAACTAATCTGTCCGGATTGATGGAGTATGAATACCATCCGCAACCGGTTCAATTGGCTATTTCCAATCAAAATTTGACTTTCAAAGGATACCTCCGCTCCAACGGAAGCGTTGGCATTCGAAACGAAATCTGGATTATTCCTACTGTTGGTTGCGTCAATGGAACGATACAAACGCTTGCCGAACAGTTGCGGCGGGAAACGCAAGGGCAGGGAGTAGACGCCATTGCGGCTTATCCGCACAATTACGGTTGCTCTCAATTGGGCGGCGATCACGAAAATACGCGAAAAATCTTGCACGACATGGTATTGCATCCCAATGCCGGAGGCGTTTTATTGGTAGGTTTAGGCTGCGAAAACAATCAGATGGATGCTTTCATCGAAATGCTGGGAGAGTATGACGCCGACCGTATCCGGTTTATCGAAACGCAAAAAGTAGCAGACGAATACAAAGAAGGAATGCAGCTTCTGCGAGCAATCTACCAAACTGCATCCAAAGATGTACGTGAAAACGTTCCCTTGTCGGAATTAAAATGCGGATTAAAATGCGGCGGTTCGGACGGTTTTTCCGGTATTACGGCCAATCCTTTACTGGGCGCTTTTTCCGATTTTCTGATTGCACAGAGCGGAAGTACGGTATTAACGGAGGTGCCGGAGATGTTTGGCGCCGAAACAATCTTGATGAATCGATGCGTCAATCGGGAAATATTTGAAAAAACCGTCCATTTAATCAACGATTTCAAAGATTATTTCATGCAGAACGGACAAGCGGTTTATGAAAATCCATCGCCGGGGAACAAAGCCGGAGGTATCTCCACATTGGAAGAAAAATCGCTGGGATGTATACAAAAAAGTGGAAAATCGCAGGTACAAGATGTTTTGAAATATGGCGACCGCATTCAAACCAAAGGATTAAATCTGCTGAATGCTCCCGGAAACGATTTAGTGGCATCGACTGCTTTGGCCGCTTCCGGATGTCATTTGGTGTTATTCACCACCGGACGGGGAACGCCTTTCGGAACGTTTGTTCCTACCTTAAAAATTGCATCGAACTCAAATTTATTCCAAAAAAAACCGAATTGGATTGATTTTAATGCAGGAACAATACTGGAAAACGAAACAATAGGCGCTGCTAACGAACGGTTTATCGAATATGTTATTCGAGCGGCAAGCGGCGAACGGGTCAACAATGAAAAGAATGGATACCGTGAAATAGCTATTTTTAAAACCGGCGTAACGTTGTAAAATAGGCAGATTCAATAAAAAATTCTATCTTTGTCAAAACGTAAAACATCACAGAATATGAGATTCGAAATTATCAAATCAAAAACAACATTCGCGCTAATAAAAAAACGCTTACGGAAGTGGAAAACAAGTTTTATAGCGTTCAGTTTTTTTGCAGTAAGTATTTTACAGTTAGCATGCAGTAATAATGAAGGCGATGCAGAAAAACCCGTTTATTCATCTCCGATAAAAATCGATTTGTCGGCTACCGAATTGCAATTGACAGGTGAAAGTCAAAATTTCGCTGCTAACTTATTTTCGACTATTCATGAATTACAGGCAAATGATCCAGAATCCGAAAATATAGTGATTTCCCCTTTAAGCCTGAATATGGCATTGGCTATGGTTTGGAATGGCGCTAACGGCGAAACGAAGCAGGCCATTCAGAAAGCAATGGGAATGGGCGATTATCCACAGTCGGAAGTAAACGATTATTTCAAAAAAGTGAGGGAAAATTTCGTTAAAACCGATCCGACAGTGAAATTATCTATCGCCAATTCGATTTGGACAAGGCAGGATTTTTCGGTAAAATCCAGTTTTTATGACGTTAACAAGAACTTTTATCAAGCCGAAGTAAAAGAAGTTGACTTTTCATCTCCTAATGCCCCTTCTCTCATAAACCAGTGGTGTTTTGACAATACGAACGGATTGATTAAAGAAATAATCGAAGGAAAAATATCCAACGATGTAATGATGTATTTGATAAATGCTCTTTACTTCAAAGGAGAATGGTCGGATCATTACGGATTTGATCCGGTTGCAACAAGCGACGCTGCGTTTACAAAAGAAAACGGCAGTTCAACTCAGGTAAAAATGATGAATCAGAACAATACATTGCCGTATTATAATGACGAATATTTGTCAACTACTTCTTTGCCGTTTGGAAACGATGCTTTCAGCATGGCATTTTTTCTTCCGAACGAAAATGTTTCCTTTGCCGAAATGTTGAATCAATTGAAGCAACCGAGCTATTTTGCCCAATGTCTGCAATCGAGCGGTAAGGCAGACGTCGACTTATATATTCCAAAATTTACTACCGAATATGAGATTACATTAAATGAAACCTTGAAGCAGTTGGGAATGGATATTGCCTTTACGGACGGGGCTGATTTTTCGGGTATTTCGGATACTCCTTTGTGTATTTCAAATGTAAAACAGAAAACATCGGTTTCGGTCGATGAAAAAGGAGGGGAAGCGGCGGCCGTCACAGTTGTCGAAGTGATTATGACCTCTGTAGATCCAACAAATACTCCCAAAACAGTTTTCCGAGCTGATCGTCCGTTCCTGTTTGTTATTCGAGAAAATTCCACCGGAGTTGTTTTGTTTATGGGGAAGATAGGTGGCGTCCAATGATTTGAAAATATGGCCGATTGAATAGGAATGCTTTCGAACGGAAAGTGATTATCAAAAGATTAATATATTTTATATGAACAAAAAAATAGTAACATTAGGAGAAATTATGCTTCGCCTTTCCACTCCGGGCAATACCCGATTTATTCAATCGGAAGTATTCGATGTTGTTTTTGGAGGAGGCGAAGCCAATGTAGCGGTCAGTTGTGCCAACTATGGTCACGACGCTTATTTTGTAACTAAACTACCCAAACACGAAATTGGCCAAGCGGCCATGAATGCTTTGCGCCGATACGGCGTCCACACAGATTTTATTGCCCGCGGCGGCGAACGGGTTGGTATTTATTATCTGGAAACAGGGGCTTCCATGCGTCCCAGCAAAGTGATCTACGATCGGGCACACTCGGCCATTGCCGAAGCGGCTCCTTCCGATTTCGATTTCAATGCCATTATGCAGGGCGCCGACTGGTTTCACTGGTCGGGCATCACGCCGGCCATTTCCGACGAAGCTGCCGAATTGACCCGATTGGCTTGCGAAGC
>JGI24699J35502_11134203_pt1 | contig 55646 bp, 42 predicted proteins | sample TergutMp193P4_FD_35502 | JGI IMG/M metagenome (IMG submission 35502)
CTTTTCTTGCTCAAGCTCCTTCGACATTTCCTTTCGTAATCAAATTAGAACAAACTTCCGACAGTAATAACTCGACACAGATTCAAGATTGGAATACGAATCCCGAATATATCGGTAACGGAGAATGGCAGGAAGTTCACATTGGTTTTGATGTTATTAAAAATCAATTGCAGCAAAAACTGAACGCAAATCCGAATTTTCCGGTTTCCAACTACGACAGGCTTTTAATAGTTCCTGCACCGTATGGAAATTTGCCCGATTTTACGCTGAATATAGATAACATCAAATTACGCGCTTCTTGGGATGATGAAACAGGAAATCAACCGATAAATAATGCCGATGCAATCATTATCGCCGTTTCCAATGGAATTGTCAGCGCAAAAGCGGGAAACGGCGCTCCGGTTTCTCTGAAAGTCTATTCGCTTTCCGGACAGGAAATTGCCAGAGGAGTAAATCAGGTGCAAGCTAAAACAAAAGGCATTTACATCCTAAAAGCCGCGAGCGGAAATGCAAATAAAGTAAGCAAAATTATCGTTCAATAAAGATTTCAATACTTGATCAGCAATTGTTCAATAATTGCCCGATATTCCGAAGGCCGCTGTCCTTTTTTCTTTTTGAAAATACGAATAAAATTCGATACATTATTGAATCCGCAGGCAAAACAGATTTCGGAAACCGAGTGAGTCGTTTTAGTCAATAGTTGGCAAGCATGGCTAATACGCACCGTGGTCAAGTAATCTTTGAAGGAGGTATTGGTTCTTTTCTTGAAAAAATGACTGAATGCCGACTCCGACATATTTACGATAGAAGCGACATCGCATAGATTGAGGGGGTTGGCATAGTTGCGTTCGATATAATCGCATACCATCGTAATCCGCCGGCTTTTGGAAGTGCGAACCACCAACTGCGAATCGTACTGGTTGCTGACTAAAACTCTTCGGTCGGAAACGGCCAGCTCATTCAAAATGGAAAGAAATTCCAGTACCGTTTGAAATCCCTGCATTTTAGTCAGTTTGAGAATCTTCTCCTTGATAGCGATCTGCGTTTTTTCTGAAAATACCAATCCCCGCTGCGATTCAAGCAATAGATTTTTTATATTGTTGAACAAGCGCTTTTCCAGTATCGGGAAGTTCAATAGTTTATCGGAAAACTGAATCGTAACAACATGGTTGTTTTCTTCCACTTCTCCAAACCAAGCATGGGGAATATTCGGACCGATCATCACCAAATCCAAGGTAGAAAAATCTTCTATCGAATCGCCCACTACTCTTTTCCCATAAGTATCTATGACCAAATTGATTTCGAAATCCGAATGATGATGTACCGGGTAATCGAATTTTGCCGAAGGGTGATTTAATACAATGAATAAATCATCAGAAGCTAAGGGGGTAATTTCTTTTTGAAAATCTTTCATAAAGGCGATTTTATACTGTATTTACAGGCTGTGTTTATCGATTCAAATATAATGACTATTTCGATAAATAGTATCGGTTATTCAAAAAAGTACAATAAATGAACAAAAAACGATAGTTTTTTTAGGCGCTTTTCTTTTTACTTTGCTGAACTAAAAAAAATCAAATTCTGTGGAAACATTTTCAATTGGGTTTATAGACATTGCTATCCTTATTTTATATGTCTTGTTAATTGTTTGGTGGGGATTGAAAAACGGGAAAAGTTCCGATACCCAGTCTTATTTTTTAGCGGGACGTTCCATGCCATGGTGGATTGTTGGCCTTTCATTGTTCGCAGCCAGTATTTCCAGCGCCACGCTCATCGGGCAATCGGGCGACGCTTACCACACCGGTTTAGCCGTATTCAATTATAACCTGACGGGCGTAATCGTTATGGTTTTCTTTGCCGTTTTCCTGCTGCCTTTATACATTCGTTCCAAGATATTCACCATTCCCGAATTTCTGGAAAGACGCTTCGATAAACGTTCCCGCTATTATTTTTCGGCTATTTGCATTATTGGGAATATTTTTCTGGATGCCGCCGGCGCGCTTTATGCGGGAGCTTTAATCATCCGGTTGATTTACCCGGAAGCCAACCTTCAATTGATTATCCTTATTTTTGCGGCGCTTGCCGCTTCCTACACGATTCCGGGCGGTTTATCCTCGGTTATCAAGACGGAACTGATTCAAGCAATTATTCTGATTGCCGGTTCGGTAATTCTTACTTTTTTCTGTTTTCAAAAAAGAGGCGATTATTTTATAGACCTTTTTCAAAAAGGCGATATGCTTACCAAATTAATTCGCCCGTTGAATGATCCGGCCACTCCTTGGTTGGGATTGATTGTCGGGATGCCTGTGTTGGGGATTTATTTCTGGGCAAACAATCAAACTTTGGTTCAACGGGTGTTGAGCGCCAAAAGTGTGGATGAAGGACGTAAAGGAATCATACTTAACGGATTCATCACATTGACCACGCTTTTTATCATTGCCATTCCGGGATTAATTTCCCGCGGCTTGTTTCCTGGATTGGCCAGTCCCGACATGGTCTATCCGACGATGGTCATTCGGTTGCTTCCCATCGGATTACTCGGAATTATTCTGGCGGCGTTGTTATCGGCGCTGCTGTCGTCGTTGAGCGCTATTCTTAATTCTACTTCCACTTTATTTACGATGGACTTTTATGCGCAATTCCGTCCGAATGCAGGTCACAAAAAAATGGTATTAACTGGAAAAATAACGAGTTTGATTATCATCATTATTGCCGCCTTGTGGGCGCCTCATATTGGAAAATTCGGTTCTTTACTTAAATATTATCAGGAAATGCTATCGTACATTGCGCCTCCTATCGTTGCCGCCTTTCTTTTGGGGATTTTCGGCAAACGGGTGAATGGGAACGGCGCTTTTGCCGGATTGATCATCGGATTACTGATGGCTGTTTTCCTGTTGTTTTTTAGAAAAACTCTGTTCGGCAATCTGCACTTTTTATTGGTTGTCCCGTTTTTACTGCTCATCAGTATGGCCGTGATTTACAGCGTAAGTTTAGGAAGCAGAAAACCGGAAGCAGAAAAACTGAAAGATACTGTATTTTCTATGAGCGATTTAAAAAAAGAATGGCGCGGATTATCCGCAGGCGGGTGGTATAAAAATTACCTTTTCTGGGCTATGCTCTTGCTCTTTTCAAGCGCAGTCATTTGGATCATTTTCAGATAAAAATTAACATATATAAAATGAAATTAAAAAAGTATGCAGGAAACCCCATTTTGTCGCCCCTGGCGGAAAACGAATGGGAATCTTTAGTGACGTGTAATCCGGGTGTTTTTTATGACAATGGCACATTTTATATGCTTTACCGAGCGGCAGGCAACGACAAGGAGCATGTGATCCGTTTTGGTTTAGCCGCCAGCAAAGATGGATTTCATTTCGAACGCTTTTCCGAGTTGCCGGTTTTTAGCCCCAGCAAAGATAGCTTCGATTCCGGTTGCGTAGAAGATGCGCGAATTGTTAAGTTCGATGATGAATATTATGTTACCTACGCTTATCGCCCCTTCCCGCCGGGTCAATATTGGAATTTTGGACACGATGAAGTACTTTGTCCAACTGGTGGCGACCACACGCCTTTAGCCTTGAAAAACAATTTGGGCAATTCGGGTTTGGCGATAACCAAAGATTTTGTTCATTTTCGCCGGTTGGGAAGAATAACCTCTCCGGTGTTGGATGATCGGGATGTGATTCTTTTTCCCGAAAAAATCAAGGGAAAATATTGGATGCTGCATCGTCCGAAACAATATATCGGCGCAAAATACGGCGTGAAATTTCCGTCGATATGGATAAAAAGTTCCGACGACCTGTTGAATTGGGAAAATCAGGAAAGCCGGTTATTATTGAAAGGCGTCCCCGGCACATGGGAAGAAAAAATCGGGGGAAGTACGCCTCCGCTTCGAACCGATAGCGGATGGTTCGTTTTGTATCACGGCGTAGAAAACGGAGGCTTGGGTTATTATCGTGTAGGAGCCGTATTGCTGGATATAGATAATCCTCTGAGAGTCATTGCTAAAACGCCTGATTTTATCATGGAACCCGAATATGAATATGAAATAAACGGCTATTATAAAGGTTGCGTTTTCCCCACCGGGAATGTTATTTTGGACGGTACATTGTATGTATATTACGGAGGCGCCGATAAATATGTTGCTTTAGCGACCTGCTCTATAAATGAATTAATTCAATCAATGAAAAAAATATGAAAAAAAGAATATTTGCGGTCTTGACAGGCTTATGCTTGGCCGTTGCCTATACTTCCGCCGACGAATTGAAGGTAACGGTTTCGGCGGAAGCGGCGAGTACCGGCTACATCGGTAACGGAGTAGAATGGGATCCGTATGATGAAGTCGAATCTTGGGGAGCAACTCTGTCGGAAAGCGATTGGCAAAAATTGTTTGAACGTCTGGACTTCATGCGGCCGGCTTATGTCCGCTGCATGATCAACAGTCCCTACCGGTATTACGATCCGGCAACAGGGAAATACGACAAAACCCGCAACATTCAGTCTATTTCTCGACTCTTGCAGTACTGTACCGACCGCAATATCACCGTTGTTTACGGGGAATACAATCCGCCAACTCGGTCAATGAAGGATAGTCAGGAATGGGTGGATATGTCTGTGGATTACTTGAACTATTTGGTGAATGAATTGGGTTTCAGTTGCATTCGGTATTTTGTCATATTCAATGAACCGGACGGCGATTGGGCTTCTACCGACGGAGATTATGAATTATGGAAGTCCATGCTCTTCCGATTCCATGATAAGATGTCGCAATATCTCGGCTTGAAAGAAAAAGTACAATTCGCAGGCCCCGATGTAGTCATGGAATACAAAAATTCAAATTCGGAATTCGATGCGCAGGGGTGGCTCCGGCAAACGGCACAAGATGCGGATTCTTTAATCGGCGTATATGACATTCACGCTTATCCCGGCCAATCTGAAGTACGAAAAGGCGAAATTGCCGAAGTATTGTCACGTTACAGGCAAGCTGTACCGGGAAACAAAAAAATCATTTTGGGAGAAGCCGGATTCAAATACTGGCGGGAAGCCGATTCCCTGTTGATGAAAGAATACAACCGCCGGTTGGAAGGACATCCTTTTACCAAAGGTTCGGACGCCAATATGTTGGTTTATGACACTTTTTACGGGTTAGACATGGCGCTCTTGTGCATCGAAGTGATGAACAGCGGTTTTTCCGGAGCAGCCGCATGGATGCTGGACGATGCTATGCACAGCAACGGCGATTCCGGCAAACCGGAAGATATTAAATTATGGGGCATGTGGAATATTCTGGGAGAAGAAGTTTTTCACGATGCTACTCAAGAAGAAGTTCGTCCGTGGTACTATGCATGGTCGCTCCTGTGCCGTTATTTCCCGGCCGGTTCGACGATTCTGAAAACGACTTTCGACCGGACGCAAGGCGTATATATTGCCGTAGCTGAACAAGAAGGTCAGTACGCGATGGCTGCCGTTAATATAGGAAATTCGGATAAACAATTAAGTATTGAATTCCCAAGCGATTGGGGCAATGTTTCATTATATGTTTATAATGAAGAACATCCGGTTCCGGCGCTATCGGAAATCACGGTTAAAAAAACGCACCGAATGACGGTTCCGGCACAAAGTTTTGTATTGTTAACAAATAGGATTTGCGGCGTTTTTCATTAGTCCATTGCTGTAAGGCGGCGGACTATAAAAAATGTAATTTTTTTTTAGAAAATACGTTCAATGGATCAATTCCTAGTCCATTAATCTTGAACCTTATTTTTCGAAAGCTTCCTCAGTAGCCATTGACAGTTCTCTTGAAATTCTCCCTTATTTATTTATTTATTTTCAATCAATTAATAAGGAAAGAAGGGAAGAGAATATGTGCCTTATCCTTTTCTACTAATGGAACCCTTTAAAAATAAGGCTTATAAAAGAATGGAAAAATCTGGATACATCTGTCGCATTTTTTACAGCCCGCTCCAAAATGACAAATCACCCTTAAAAATACGACCCAAACATAAAAGGAGAACATTAAAAATACGACCCAAACAAAAACAAAATCCTTCCGTCGATTGAATGATGTCAAAAATATTGTTTTTATAATGTACAAAAAAGTACAATCTTCTGACTAAAATGTATACTTGTTCGATAATTATAAAGCTTACCTTTGCTTCATCTATTTAAAATTATTTTTTAATTGACTTAATATAATATTATTATGAAGCAGGGAATTAGAAAATTACCTCACTTTATCTTGTATTATCTCCAAACGTTGGTATGGGCATTTATGTTGAGCATTTCGGTGGGATATGCCCAAAATTCTAATCCGGTGACGGTAAGCGGAATTGTTAAAGACAAAACGGGAGAAACGCTGATTGGAGTGAGCGTCAGTGTGAAAGAAGAAAAAGCGATTGGAACGATAACGGACTTAAATGGCCGCTACACCTTATCCAACGTACCTGTCAATGCGACGCTGGTCTTTTCCTATATAGGCATGAGTACCTCGGAAGTCAGCGTAGGAGGCAAGGCAACTATAGATGTGGTACTGTCGGAAGAATCCGCAGAATTGGAACAAGTGGTAGTAACCGCTTTTGCCACTCAAAAACGGGTGAACGTAACGGGAGCGATTTCGACGCTTTCGGGAAAGGAAATCATAGCGGCTCCCGTAGCCAATATCAGCAATGCGCTTGTCGGCAATACGCCGGGCGTCAGCGGTCTGCAAACCAGCGGCGAGCCGGGGCGAAACGCGGCAACCATCCGCATTCGCGGGATTGCTACTTACGGCAATAATACGCCTTTGATTGTGATCGACGGCGTAGAACAATCGGCGGAGCAGGCTTTCGCTGAATTTAATTCCATGGATCCCAATGAAATATTGGGTCTCAGCGTCTTGAAAGATGCATCTTCAACCGCTGTATATGGTATTCGCGGGGCGAACGGAGTAGTCATCGTTACCACCAAGCGGGGAATTACCGGAAAGCCGGTCATCAGCTTTTCGTCGAATTACGGGGTTACTAAGGCTTCTAATCTTCAACACAATCTCTCGTCTTACGATTGGGCGTCTATGCGGAACGAAGCGATTGACACCGAGATGAGAAGTTATGCCAGCGCCGCGAGCAATTCCATGTATAAATACAGCGATACGGATTTGTGGAAATTTAAGAATAATCGAGATTTCACTCCGGATGAAGTAGCCGCTATGACCTATTTAACTCCCGATCAACGAACGGCTCTCTTGAACAGTTCGGCTCTGTATTACGGCAGTCATGATTTATACGGGGAACAATTCGGGCAATACGGACCGCAAACCCAATTCAACTTAAATGTTTCGGGCGGTACCGACCGGTTGAAGTATTTTGCATCCATCGGTTATTTCTTTCAGCAAGGGATCACCCAAGCGAAGAAATATTACGGAGCCGACACCCAATCCTCTTTCAACCGGTATAATTTCCGTTCCAATTTTGATATAAACGTATTGCACAACTTGAAAATATCGATTAATCTGGCCGGCCAAATGGGGAGCGCCAAAGGTCCCGGGATAGGCGACAATACTACTGATTTCGATCCTTACGATTTGAGCGGACGTTACAAACAAATCATGCAATATGTGTATGACGGAAATCCGATGTCGGCGCCGGGGATTATCAATAACCACTTGATTAACGATTTTGCAGGAACGCCGGGTTCGGTACAGAATCCGTTGGCGGTAAAAACCAACAGCCAGATAGGCGCTCAAAATGCCATTTACAATTTACTGACCAGCGGTACGGGCATCGTGGACAATACTTTGTTGGATGCGACGATTAAAGTGGAACATGAACTGGATTATCTTTTGAAACAGCTGAAATTGCGGGGAACGGTGAGTTATCAGGACAATTACAACCGCGTGACCCTGCTTAACCCGTCTATTCCTGCCTATACTGTGCAACGCAGTCTGGAAAATCCGAATGTACTGGAATACTTCGGAGGCGCTATCGGTCAGGACAGTTTTACCCAATGGGGATACAGCAACTGGAATAAATTGTATTTAGACGGAGGTCTGGAGTGGGCCGGCAATTTTGGCTCGCACAACCTGTCGGCTTTGCTTTTGGGAAAAGCTTCCAAATATTATATGCCTGACGACAGCAACAAGACGAATACGCCTTCCGGAGTGATCGGGTTGGTCGGACGAGTTACTTACAATTACGACGAACGCTATTTATTGGAACTGAATATGGGATACAACGGCACTGAACAGTTCCGGAAAGGGAAGCGGTTTGGTTACTTCCCAGCTTATTCCATTGGTTGGGTTCCCACCAATGAAAAATTTTTCCCCAAAAACACATGGGTAACGTTTGCTAAAATCCGCGCTTCCTATGGAGAAGTCGGTAACGATCAGTTGGGGAGCGACAATAAACGCCGTTATCTCTACCTGCCCAATACCTATCTCTTGGATCAGAACGGTTATTGGTGGGGAAATACCGGCAATACGGCCAGCGATTATTATACTGGAGCCGCTGAAGGAACATTGGGAAATCCGAATGTAACTTGGGAAAAAGCGAAAAAGACCGATGCTGCCATCGAACTGAGATTTTTTACCGATCGCCTTTCTTTTTCGTATGATTATTTTTCCGAAACGAGAGATGATATTTTAACCGTGTTGGGAATTATACCGGGTATTTACGGGGTGGATGCGTCTAAAGTGCCGCCTGCCAATGTAGGAAAAACGTCCAACAAAGGTTACGAAATTGTTTTGGGGTGGGCGGACCGCATCGGAAAAGTTGGCTATTCGATAGAAGGCAACTTGAATTATTCGAAAAATAAAATCAGCTATCAGGCGGAAGCGCCCAATCCTTATTATTGGATGAATCAAACGGGCTTCAGTATCGGTCAACGTTTCGGATTGAAAAGCGACGGATTATTCAATACTGTCGAAGAATTGGCCAACCGCCCTTACAACAATTATACCAGCAACAAAGCCACTTTGGGCGATATTCGCTATGTAGATTTGAATGGCGACGGCATCATCAATAACGAAGATGTAGCGCCTATTGGTTATCCGAATTTCCCCCAATATTCTTACGGAATTAAAATAGGGTTCGATTACAAGGGATTTGATATCCGAGCTTTGTTCAGCGGAACCGCTAACGGCTCTTTTTATGTCAACCCCGGAATGTCCATTCCTTTTTATAAATATGCGGGAAATGCTTGGCAATGGGAATATGACGGACGGTGGACCCCCGAAAAATATGCCGCTGGAGAAAACATCACTTATCCGCGCGCCTTATTCAACGGAACCACATCGGACAATAATTATCTGACAAGCGATTACTGGATGTTTTCCAATAATTACTTCAAATTGAAAAACGTTGAAATCGGCTATACTTTTTCGACTAAGTTGAAATTCATGCAACGGGCGGGCATTTCTTCACTCCGCGTTTATCTGAATGGAAACAACTTGATTACTTTCCAGAATGCCATGCGCAAACTGGGAATTGACCCGGAGACTTCAGACGGCAGCAGCGAAAATCAGATATCGCCCTATATTTATCCGCTTACGCAGGTTTTCAACATGGGGTTTAATATACAATTTTAAGTAAAGAATGACGGATATGAAAAAAATATTGATTTTGTTATTTACAATCGCTTTATTTTCTTGCGAAGATTCATTTTTGGAAATGCCGGATACTTCCGGAACCGTTGATTTGGATGAAATCTATTCCTCGACCAAGAATGCGGAAAGCGCATTAGCCAAATGCTACCGCGATGCCCTGAAACACGGTTGGCCTACCGGCTGGGGTGTGTCGCACGGAACCTTGGGTTCGATCTCCGGCGAACGTTATCGCGGATACAACTGGCATGGAACGTACATCATCAGCGAAGTAGGATTGAGCGTAAACGGTTGCGATCAGTCCGACGCGGGCGCCGATAGTTTTGCCGATAACTGGGCATGCGTCCGTGAATGTTATCTTGTCTATGAAAACATCGACCGCGTTCCGGATATGGATGAATCAATGAAAAATAACTACAAAGGCGAGGCATTAGCGTTGATAGCCTATCGCTACATGGGAATGTTTTATCGTTACGGCGGTCTACCGTTGGTGACCAAATCTTTTGAAGCGAGCGACGATTTAAATATTCCGCGTTCGTCGTTGCAGGACACTTACGATTTTATTCTGGATTTATGCGATAAAGCCTTGGCATTGGTCTTCGATAATCAAGAAACAAAATATACGGGACGTATCCAGAAAGGCGCCGTACTGGCAATCAAAGCGCGTTTACAGCTGTTTGCCGCCCGTCCCCTGTTTAACAGCGCAACGCCTTATCTTTCCGATCCGGAAACCGACCGATTGGTTTGTTTCGGCAATCAAGACCCGAACCGGTGGAACGACGCCGTAACTTCCAATGAAGCAGTATTGACTTGGGCAAATGCCAACGGGTATCGTTTGTTGAATACCGGCGGCGGACAGGGGCGACCCAATCCCAATGCGGCGGCGGATTATGGAACAGCTGTTTCTTTTCCCGGAAATGAAGAAGTGATCTTAGCTTATAAATACGACAGTTCCGATCAAGGAAATAATTACATCGCGTACTATTACAATACTTCCAATTATTGGACGAACAATCACTACGATACGGACAATGTCGGGTTATTGACCAATTTTCTGGAAAACTATTATTACGCTGACGGAACAACGCCCGATTGGCCGAAAGTAGGAGATGCGCAACCGCGTCCGGCAAGCGACTGGATAGACCATGTTAACAAAATGGAAGCGCGTTTCCGCGTGGATTATATTGTGCCGGGAGTGGAATCCTTAGCAAATCCGGGCGATAACAATTGGAGTTTATCGGGTTGGGGACGAAAAACCGGCAATACTTTTAATATAAATGCGGCGGCGCCGGATGTTTTTCCGGGTGTGGGAGAATCGGGAAAAGGTTGCGGAGCGCCTACCAAATTCTATTACAATGCCGGCGGACGCGTGTGGTTTGAACCTCCTCTGTTCCGTATGGCAGAAATCTATTTGAATTTGGCGGAAGCCTACAATGAAACCGGCAATTCAGCCAAAGCTTTAGAAAATTTGAATCTCGTACACAATCGGGCGGGATTGCCTTCCATCACGGAAACAAATAAAGATAGACTTCGCGCCTTAATTCAACGGGAAAAAGCAATCGAAATGGAAGGTGAAAACCGTCGCTATTACGATGCAAAGCATTGGAAGCTATCCAATATTGGAGATGGCATTATCGGCGGACAAATGCGGGAATTTCAGTTTTTGGTGGATCAGTCCAAGACCGGCGGCAATCAAAACCTGCCGGATTGCTTGATTTCCTATTGGGACGCCAATACTTATGTGGCTTACTGGAATCCCAAAATGTATCTGGAACCGATTCCTCAGAGTGAAGTGAACAAGGGGATAATCGTTCAGAACCCGGGGTATTAACTTATAAAAAATGAGAAGTATGAATAAAATACATAATATCGGGAAATGGATGCTCGGAGGTATATTTATTTTCGCGGGTGGAAACCTTATGGCACAGGAACAGAAAACGGACAGCATCGTGCCCGGAAGAGCATTTCCTACCACAATAATTAGTAATACGGCGGCTGTTTCAACGGCAGAAGGATTTATTTTAGACAAAACGGTTTCGATGAGTCTTCCCAACAGTTTGGCGGGACAAATGAGCGGTTTATCTATCAGGGAAAGTAGCGGCATGCCGGGCGACGTCGCCGGTTGGCTGATTCGCGGCTTCGGAAGTTACGGAATATCAAACACGAACATTGCAAAAATTTATGTGGACGGTTTTGAAGTCAACAGCGATTTTCTCCAAAACCTTTCGCCGATGGAAATAGAAACGGTTTCCGTATTGAAAGATGCGGCCTCTTTGGCTACTTTCGGTATGCGAGGCGCCAACGGCGTTATTTGGATTGAGACCAAACGGGGAAAAGCAGGCAAGCCGACCCTTTCCGTGCAAGTTCGGGGCAGCCTGCAAAAACCGGTCAATACGAATAAAGCTTTAGATTCTTATACTTTTGCTTCGTTATATAATCAAGCGGTGAGCAACGACAAGGGACGAGTTTGGACGCCCTATTATTCGCAAGAACAATTGGCCGATTACCAAAATGGTAAAAGTCCCAATATCGACTGGTATAAGGAAGTATTGAAGAATACGGGCAATTATGTAGATGCTAATGTGCTGTTTAACGGCGGAAACGAAAACGCCCGTTACAATATCGTATTGAATTATGCCGATCAAAGCGGTTTATTGAACATTAACCATTCGGAGGAAAATAAAGATAAAGTATCCAATATGGATATGAACAAATTTAATTTGCGGTCTAATTTCGATTTGGATATGTTGAACATTTTTGAAGCGAAAATTGATTTGGGCGGAAGGATTGAAAACATAAAAGGTCCGAATTACGATATGAGCGCTTTGATGAATAATCTGGCCAGTTATCCTGCCAATATTTATTTTCCTTATGATGATGAAGAACAGACCCACTACTCGGGTACGACGCTGTATCCGAATAATCCGGTAGGGTCTATCAACGGTTTGGGGTGGGGGTCTTCCCGTTTGCGTGTTTTGCAGGGTAATTTTACTCTCAAGGAAAAATTAGACTTCATTACTCCCGGACTGTATTTGAAAGAAGCCATTTCATTTTATTCAAGAACATTAAGTACGTATAGTAAAACACGGAATTATGCCCGCTACTACAACGGCCAAACGACTACTACCGACCAGACGACTTCCATCACGGCAGGCGGATACGGTTCCGGCGGAATGGAAACTTGGAAGCAATACCTTGTTTCGGCGGGTTACGAACAGCAATGGGGTAAGCATGCTTTACTTTCCGCCGTTAATTTTCATGCTTCCGATTATCAAGGCGATGGTCGTTTTAATTACAAATACCACTATTTGAATTACAACGGAAGAGCGAACTATGCGTATGACAATCGCTATGTGGGCGAGTTTGGATTTTCCTATTTCGGTTCAGACGCTTATGCACCCGGTAATCGCTTCGGATTTTATCCTTCGCTTTCGGCCGCATGGATTATTTCCAATGAAGCCTTTTTGAAAGAAAATCCGATGATTAATTTTTTGAAATTGAGAGCTTCCGCCGGAAAAATCGGCGGCGCTGATACGGATGAAAACACCGGAAACTTCGGCTCCAACGGACGCTTTTTGTACCAGCAGTATTACTATTATACCGGCGGATTCAATAGCGGCAACACAACGCCTTATCAGGGGAACCTCGGACTTGGGCCGATATTTATGGCCAATCCCAATGTTTTCGCGGAAAAAAGCATGAAATACAATGTCGGATTAGACCTTAATCTGTTTAAGAAAATTGGTTTAACTTTGGATGTTTTTCTGGATAAACGCAGCGATATTCTGACTTTCGACCAAACGCAAATGCGCTATTACGGGATCAATTATTACATGGACAATGTCGGCAAAATGACGAATAAAGGCTTGGAAGGAACTATTACATGGAAAGACAAAGCCGGCGATTTCGAATACGCTTTATTTGGAACAGCGTCTTACGCCAAGAATACCATTGATTTCATGGCTGAAGTTCCTACCGCTTATCCTTACAATGCATCTACCGGTCGTTCATTGGGCGCGAGAATCGGTTTGGTAGCCGACGGATTCTATCAATTGGAAGATTTCAACGCCGATGGTTCATTGAAGTCCGGACTGCCTGTTTCGACTTTCGGCAACGTACAACCGGGCGACCTTAAATACAAGGATTTGGACAACAACGGCTATATTGACGAAACGGATGTTACCGAAATAGGAAAACCGTTTTATCCGGAATTCTATTACAGCTTTGGCGGAAACCTGAAATACAAAGGTTTTGACTTCAACATTCTGTTTCGCGGCGCTACGGGTTCTTCCATTAATATGATGGGTTACGATCAATTTGTAGCTTTTGTAGATAACCGGAATGCGTATCCCATCGCCCAAGGCGCTTGGGCGTATTATCCCGAACAAGGTATCGACACGCGGGCTACGGCTACTTATCCGCGATTAACCGCGACGAGCAATACCAATAATTATCGTTCCAGTTCTTTTTGGATACGAAACAACAATTTCCTGCGGATTCAGAATATTGAGCTGGGCTACACAATCGCCAAGATACGCTTTTTTCTGAATGCAACGAATCCTGTCACTTGGAGTCAATTGCTGAAAGATTACAATATGGATCCGGAATCTTACTTTGGATATCCATCCCTTCGATCCTATACGCTGGGAGTCTCTGTAACATTTTAATAGCATGCATATATGAAAATCAAATATAGTAAAACATTCGTCGTTATCGCTTCCGCGTTACTCTTAGGAAGCGGATGCAGTGATTTTTTAGATACAAAAATAGATACGGATTTGACGCCGGAAGCGATTGAAACCAATCGAAGTACCTTGTGGTCGTTTGGTAACGCCATGTACAGTCGAATACAATTGGGTTTTACGGCTTTAGACGGCAACTTTTTCGCTGCCGCCTCGGACGAAGCGCAGCGAACAGAGGAATCGGGCTACACCTATCTGTTCAACAGAGGGATTATCAGTCCCGATAATGTTGAATCGGCAACCAATGGTATCTATGCTAATTGTTATGAAGGCATACGCGCCGCCAATTTCTTTCTGAATTTTGCCCGAAATGGAGAGCAATTGTTGGCTTTGAACCGCGATACGCTAAAAGATTTTGTTAATTACGGCAAAGATTTGAGAAATCTGAACTGGTTCAGGGCTGAAGCGCATGTTTGTCGGGCTTATTATTACATGGAATTAATCAAGCGTTTCGGCGGAGTCCCCATTGTGGAAACCACATTGGATCAATCGGAAAATCAGGGAAAAATTCCCCGCTCCTCTTACAACGACGTGGTAGAATACATTGTCCGGGAAATTGATACTTATAAAGACGATTTACAAACCAACTGGAAAACGAACCCAGACAATGTGGCCGGAAACGACGGACGTTTTGAATTGAAATCGGCTCTGGCTATCAAGGCTCGCGTACTTTTGTATGCGGCAAGTCCGCTGAATAATCCCACGAACGATAAAACCCAATGGGAGAGAGCGGCAAAAGCCGCCCAAGACGTGATAACCGTTATGAATTACACGATGCCTGCCAACCGAAATTACAGCACTTATTTTCAAGGTAATAGCGCATCAACCAATGCCGAAAGTATTTTCTTGTGCCGGTCGGCAGCCGATAATTTTCTGGAACGCGCCAATTATCCAATTGCTACGCCGGGCGGAAACAGCGGCGTTACTCCTACCGAAAATTTGGTTGCCGCTTATGAGTATATCGGAGTGCCGGATCCGCTCAACCCTTACAGTAACAGAGACCCCCGCTTGGCGGCGACTGTAGTAACGAACGGAAGCACATGGAATAGTCGCACCATTGACGAATCGCCAGGGGGAACCGACGATATGCGGAATCCCAATGCCAGCAAGACCGGTTATTACTTGAAAAAGTTTATCCGAGACAACTTGAATCTAACGCAAAATGCTACCGACCCCGATGTATGGATTATTTTCCGTTATGCGGATATACTTCTGATGTATGCAGAAGCAATGAATGAAGCTTACGGTCCGGACGCTCAACCGGAAGGATTTACAATGACCGCCCGACAAGCCTTGACGCAAGTCCGGAACAGCGCCAGTATTTCCTTGCCTTCCATTACGGTTACGGATGTTACGGAATTTAGAAATGCGGTGAAACACGAACGTCAAGTGGAATTGGCATTCGAAGACCATCGTTATTGGGATTTGCTTCGCTGGAAAGATGCGGAAACCGTGCTGAATACACCGGTACAAGGAGTGGAAATAAGCAAAAACGGAGCCGGTAATTTTGTTTATCAAATAAAAAACGCCGGAGAAAGAGTGTTCCATGCAAAAAATTATCTTTTGCCGTTATCCCGTTCCGAAGTGATCAACTCTGGAGGAACGTTAACGCAAAACGAAGGGTATTGAAAATGATGAATTATAAATTATGAATGGGGCGTCATTGCGGGCGTAGCGCAGCGAAGACCCGCAATCTCCCGATAACATAACAGTTTAATATAATTATTTATGAAAAAAATAGCATTAATAATAACCGCAGTTTTATTTTTAGGAGGATTTTCCGCGTGTGAAAAGGGAGATGGTACGGCTGATTACGGATTCGCCTATATCTACATGCCGCAAGCCATGGGAAGCGGAGGATTAGACAACAATTATTATGTACCGTCCGGCGAAGGCGACTATACCTATAATTTCAAAATAGACGCCGATAAAAACGAGTTACAGATTCTGCTGGGCGTGTTGCGTTCCGGCGATTTGCCGAACGCAGCCTATTCAGTGGACATCATCGCCCGCACTGATACTACCGATCAAATTGTATCCGGAGGATTGGTTGAAAACGGAATGGTATTTCCGTCCGTACTGTATTCTCTCCCTCAAAAAGTAGAGGTTGCGGCCAACGAAAACGGGATAAGTTTTTACATGGCCGTTCCTATGGAAGCGTTGAAAGACGATAGCTATACGGACAAAAAGTTAGTTCTAACGGTGGGACTGGCCAATCCTTCCCGATTTGAATTGAGCGCTACGAATACCAATACCGTAGTCATTCTGGACGTAAATGCCATTAGAACCTATTTCCCATGAAAAAATACCTATTCGGCTTCCTGTTTTTATTTTCGATTCTGGCTGTCGATCCTGCATTGGCTCAAATCATTCGGACGCAGATAATCCATTCTTCGATTCAATACGATCGAAGCGATATTGAGATCGACTTGAAAGCCCGATGGGATAACCCTTATTTGCAAGAGGAGGTTGCATTGGATATGCTGATAACGACCCCTTCGGGAGAAAATCGGCTGTTGCCGTGCTATTATCAATCGGGCGAGAGCGGACAAGTTTCCGTGTGGGAAGCTCGTTTTACTCCGCAAGAAGCCGGAAAATATTTTCTCCGGTTCCGTTTGACGGAAGGAGGGAAGGTTACGCAAATTTCCAAAAAACAAACCATGAAGGTTAGCCGATCCGATCAAACTGGTTTTTTACATACGAAAGATTATTGGACGTTGCAATTCGATAATGGTAAGCCTTTTCGCGGAGTCGGCGAAAATATTTGCTGGGAGTCGCGGGATACCGATGATTCTAAATATTTTAGTGATTTGCACGAGAAAACAGACATCTATAATTACGAATATATGTTGCCGAAGTTCGCGCGGAACGGAGGAAACTTTTTTCGCACTTGGATATGTTCTTGGAATTTGCCGTTTGACTACAAAGGCCCTTTCAACAACAAGCGATATACTCCGTCCGACGAATTTTACAATCCGAGCGCATTGGCTAAAATGGATCGTTTGGTAGTGTTGTGCGATTCTTTGCAATTGTATATGATGCTGACTTTGGGGCAAGGAGGTTATTTGGAAAAAGACGGAGGAGTCGCCGTTTCCGCCGAAGATTTCTTTATCAATCCCAAGTCTAAAGAACGTTACAAAAACCGTTTGCGATACCTTGTCGCCCGTTGGGGATACAGTCCGAGCATAGCCATGTGGGAATTTTTCAACGAAGTGGATAATGTTCAATTCAGAAAAAATCAGGATCCGATAAAAGACGAATACATTGTGCAATGGCACGATGAAATGAGCCGTTATCTCAAAACGATCGACCCTTATCGGCATATTGTAACTACCAGTATTTCGCATCGCGACATTGAAGGATTAAATTCCATAGAAAACATCGATATTAATCAAAAGCATATTTACAAAAATACTTCTTCCATTCCGGAAGAAATTGATCGATACATTGCGGAGTTTAAAAAACCTTATATTATCGGAGAATTTGGTTACGAATGGGATTGGAATAAAAATTTCAATGACTTTGCCGATGAAATGGATACGGATTTCAAATGCGGCTTGTGGTACGGATTGTTTTCCCCTACTCCGGTAACGCCCATGAGTTGGTGGTGGGAGTTTTTCGACAGCCGAAACATGGCGCCTTATTTTCGAGGCGTAAGGGAAATCAGCGATAAAATGCTGGCTGTCGGGAACGGGTCATTTGAATCGTTGTCTGTAAAAGCAGGCGGCATCCGCGCTTTGGGAGTTCGATGCGGCGAAACAGTATTTGTTTATCTGTTTAATGAGGGAACGACGCTTGTTACAACAGATGTAACGATTGAGAACCCCCAAAACCGGCGGTATGAAATACAAGAATTTGATCCGTCATCTTCAATTTACAAACAAGGGAGCGATGCGGAGTATGTTGCATCGGAAATCGGAATAAAAAAATTATTCATGGACGCAGGGCAAGAAAAAGTTTTGATTTTGAATCCATGAAGGATCGCTTAGAGCGTCGATTACGTAGATTATCTTGATTTTCATAAAAGTATCAGGGAAAAATAAGGTTAATAAAGGGAAAAGCTCGTAAAATTAACGTTTTACGAGCTTTTCCCTTTTATTTACAGTGAAACAATTTACAACGCTATTTTTCTTGAAATTGTCTTGTGGTTGTTCAGAATAATCTGAGCAATAATTACTTTTTGAGAAATGAAGTCGTCGGGTACGACAATATGGATCGTTTGATTGACTGTCTTTTTTTCATAAAGCATTTGTCCATTGACCGTAAACAGTTTAATTTCACAAATAGTAGAATTGTCGGTGGTTATACACAATGTATTTTCATTGATAAAATATACTTGTACCTCTTCTTCCGGATTTGAATTCGCCGCATTGGAAATAGAAGTTACAACAGCTGAAGATAGATTCGGCTTGCCGGTGGGATAAACCAAGTTGGGATAATTTTGATAAAAGGTATTCGTAGCGGGAGTTATTCCTGCAAAAGTACCGTATCCATCATTTTCCCACGGGCTTTTCCATGCACAAACGCCGCTATAACCGTTCCAATAAGCATTAAGATAAGCGTTGGCTAAAGTCGTATTCCAATTGTTTTCATTCACGTTATATCCCGGCGTTTCTCCGATAAGAACCGGTCTGTTGCCGTTATCGAGCCAGTACCCGATAGAAGTCGTAAAATAAGAACCCGAAGATTGCCATTGATACCAATGAGGAGAATAAAAATCAAGATAGGCATCCGGATCATTGTATTGGGCACGCAAGGAAGATTCACTGTAATTGTTTCCAGCGTAAGCCTCTTGGTCGGTCCATCCTTTGTATTTGTCGCTGTTGCAAATGATCCACATAGAACCTACCGTTACGGGCTTTGTTGTATTTTTATGAATATAGGAAGCGCATATAGCCAAAAAACGAATAACATTGTTTCGAGAAAGATTTCCGCAATTAGCGTCTCTCCACATATGTTCAGGTTCATTACAAATATCAAATCCAAGCACATAAGGTTCATCTTTATACCTCTGAACAAAAGGAACCAGAAAATACTCGCAGTACCATTTGGTTTTGTTTTCATCATTGATTATTTGCCGGAATTGATTCCAATTCACTGCATTATAATTATTAATTGTCATATCGAAAGACCAAAAGGTAGGCATGATGTAAATGCGTTTTTCCTTAGAAAGGGCAACTAATTTATCCATATCTGTCCAAAAACTGGAACTGGCTCCGGTAACTAATCCATCGCCATTCAATGATGGACTTGAATTTCCTCCGCCATGGATCCATATCCTGGCCAGATTGATATTATTTTGCACATATTTTGTAAATTCACTGTTCCACCAGTTAGCATCATAATTCCGTCCTAAAAAATCCAACCGATAATCACTGTTCCATTGCCAAGCGGTATTTATTCCATTAAAGAAAATTTCCTGGCCGTATGCATAGAATTTATTTCCATTAATGGTTGCTGTGGGACTGCTGCTGTTCACATTGTTAGAAATAAGCGTAACATCATCTATGTAAAAAGAAAAAGCGCCCAAATTTTCGTAGGGTGCAGGAATGAATGTTAACCGATTATAACTCCCTTGTTGTAATCCTGTTATTGGGATAGTAACATCCAACCAGCTGCCGGCGCCGGAATACCGGGGATAGGTTGTCCAATCTTGCGTGACAACTCCGGAAGCTGTGTTCTCTAATTTAAATGCAAACGCAAAACTGCTGCTTGCATTTACTCCCTTTATTTTTAATTTGATACCCGTAAAATCAGATTTGTTAAAATTTGAATTCAGGTCAAAATAAATACCATCCCCTTGATTATTTGCAGGCACATTGACTAATCCCGCTTGTCCGAGACTCCCCGAAGGCGCTGTGACCGATGAAATGGATACATTTCCCCACGCATGATAATTTGAGGACAAGTGATCAAAATTACATACGATTTTGTTCTGCCCATTCATGTTCATTAGGAAACAGAATGCCGCACATAGAATGAATACGTTTTTCATGATTTGTTAAATATTATCAAGTTATATAATTATGTAAAAGTAGAACTTATTTAGAAAGTTTAATAATACTATTATGCTAATTTATAATATTTTCTTGATGATTTTTTGCCTGCTATCGTATGGGGATAGTAGACAAAATAATTTTTCTTTTGGGACGATTTTTTGCCGCTTTTCTTTATTTTTGTACTTGGATAATGGGGTCATAATTTTTGTACTTGGATAATGGGGTCATAAAGCAGTAGAGCTATTTTCATAAAACAAAGTTTTTATCTTATAAAAATTTCGTAACGCAAAAATAGCGCTTTGCTCTCGGAGTCAAAACTTTATAATAACCTATTTTTTAAAACGCCGCTATGATTATTGATGGACATTCTCACGTGATTTTACCTACTCAAAGACATATTGAGCTTATGAATGAAGCAGGAGTGGAAAAAACAGTTTTGTTTTCTACCTTAGTACACCCCGAAAGCGCTACTGATTTTTCCAGCTTGCAGAAAGAAATGCAGCGATTGAATGAAATTATCGGAGGACAGGCAAACAGGGCTATGGCTGCTCGGCTTGCCAGCTTAAAAGAACAAAAAGAAGCCATTGATTTGTACCCGACAAGATTTATCGGTTTTGGATCCGTTCCTCTTTTAACTACGGAAAATGCTGTGAACGAGTATATTGAAAAAGAGGTTGTTGAGAATGGATTTATAGGTTTAGGCGAATTTACGCTACCGTCCGGTTCGATAAAACAACTGAGGCCTATTTTTAGCGCTTCTACCAACTATGGGAATCTTCCTCTGTGGATACATGCATTTAATCCGTTGATATTACAAGATATAAAAGAAATTGCTCAATTGGCGGAAGATTTTCCTTCCGTGCCGGTTATCGTAGGCCATTTAGGCGGAAGCAATTGGCTTGAAACTATTGAATTAGTGAAGGTGCGTCCCAATTTGTATTTAGATATTTCCGCCTATTTTTCAACGTTGGTATTGAAAATGGCCATTAATGAGCTACTCTCTAAGTGCATTTTTGGCGTTGATATGCCCTATGGAGATTTGCAATTAGCGCTTGACGCCGTAAGGAAATTGTCGAATGATGACAAGATTGCCGATGCTGTATTGGGAGAAAATATTTCAGCCCTTTTAAAGTTGCCTTCTATGGTCTGATTGCTGTCAACTTTTGACATCGAGATTGAATTTTATCAATGGATTTAATCATTTAAAAATCAACCCTATATTCTAAAAATAAAATTACGTAAACTCTACTATAAAAAGAGAATAAGAGCTATATCAGAATTAAACAATGGAGAAAGGGCATGAATATCGTTTTGCTGTTTCTTTTCAATCCTCCTCGTGATTGGCAATCTTCCCCTTTACGGGGCATTTTTCAGTAAAAATGACAAATCTTCGCCCGGACTTACTTCGCGGGTAATCCATCCATTCCTGAATAAGCGCATTGTCTTCGATCCTATTAGTTTCAAGGCATCGCCTTCCCTTTTCAACAAGCAACCTTCCCGCAGTCCCAAAACACACGTCTGGGGATTTAGTTCGATAAATTCAAGGATTCGATCTTCTCGCGTTTCTCCTCCAAACCCTTCTGGATGAACGTCCAGAAAATGCGGATTGATTTGAAACGGCACAAGATTCAACGCATTGAATCCGCGCGGATCTACTACCGGCATATCGTTGGTCGTTTTTATGGAAGGACAGGCCACATTGCTGCCGGCGCTCCAACCGATGTAAGGAGTACCGGACGCTACTTTGCTTTTAATGGACGGAAACAAACACTGTTTGCGCATCATTTGAAGCAATCGCCATGTATTTCCTCCTCCTACAACGATTGCTTCTGCTTTTTCGACAGCCTGTATGGGATTTGGGGTGCGATGAATGCTTTGCACCGTATAACCCATTTCCGAAAAAACGGCATTTACCTTGGTTTCATACGCTTCATAATCGAACCTTACGGCAGCGTAGGGAATGAATAGAATACTTGACGGACGGTTTCCCAAAAAATCTTTGATAGGCTCTTTAGCCCATGCCAGATATTCTTCACCCGCATTGGTCGAATTGCTCAACAATAAAAGTCTCATAGCATGAATCAATAATTAACAGGATACAAATAAACTAAAATAATTTGAATTATGAAGTTTAATTGTGTTAATATCTTTCAAATAAGCGATTGAATATATAAACACATTTCAAAATATATTGTTTATATTTGCAAAGTATAATACAAATAAACCATATATCATGGGATATCATCAGTTAGACGAATTAGATGAAAAAATATTAAAAATGGTGATCAGCGACGCGCGGGTTCCATTTTTGGAAGTAGCGCGAACTTGTAATGTATCGGGAGCCGCCATCCATCAAAGAATACAAAAATTGACGAATCTGGGCATATTGAAAGGATCTGAATTTATTGTCGATCACAGCAAAGTCGGTTACGAAACAGCTGCTTTTATCGGATTGTTTCTAAAAGATCCTGAACAATTCAAGCGAGTTGTGCAGGCATTGGCGGAGATTCCGGAAGTAGTAGAATGCCATTATATTACGGGAAAGTACGATTTGTTCATCAAGGTACTTGCAAAAAACAACGAAAATTTGCTTGAAGTCATTCATGCCAAACTGCAGCCCTTGGGATTGGCGCGAACAGAAACGCTGATTTCGTTCAAGGAAGCCTTTCGGCGACAAATTCCAATGAATTTTGATTTCAAGGATCAAGATATAGAATAAAATAGTTTGGATAAAAGAAAATTAATGTATAACTTTGCGCCCTGAATTGAAAAAGTAAGAAAAAAATAACAAAAACATACAACGCAAGATGTCTAAGATTTGTCAAATAACAGGGAAGAAAGCCATGGTAGGGAACAACGTTTCGCATTCCAACCGGAGAACGAAGAGGAAATTTGATGTTAACTTGTTTACAAAAAGGTTCTATTGGGTAGAACAAGATACGTGGATAAACCTGAAAATTTCCGCGAGGGGTTTACGTACGATCAATAAAATAGGATTGAACGCTGCAATCGAAAAAGCGAAAGAAAAAGGGTATTTAAACATGTAAAAAAATAGGAGGGTCTCATACAATGTCAAAAAAAGCAAAGGGAAATAGAGTCCAGGTGATTTTAGAATGCACCGAACACAAAGATAGCGGCATGCCAGGTACTTCGCGTTATATCACCACCAAGAATAGAAAAAACACTACAGGGCGGTTGGAACGTAAAAAATACAATCCGATCCTGAAAAGAATGACAGTACATAAAGAAATTAAATAAAAAAAATAAATAATTCATGGCAAAGAAAACCGTTGCGGGATACCGCGAAAAATCCGAAGGACGTTCTTATTCAAAAGTAATTAAAATGGTTCGATCACCAAAAACGGGAGCTTATATTTTTAAAGAAGAAATGGTTCCGAATGAAGCTGTAAAAGAATATCTTAAATAAAAACAGGAATTATCGCTTACTGTTGCGTCCTATTTACAAGGGGCGGTAAGGGAGAGTTTTTGAGTTTACAATCTGCATAAAGAAGACTTCCTTTCGATTTTTTGTATCGAAAGGAAGTTTTTTTTATAAGTCTTTTTGTAACTTTTTTGTAACTTTGCAAAATACATGAGAATATATTAATTCGAAAGCATTTTATGAGTATTTTTAGTTTTCTATCCAAAGAAAAAAAAGAAAGTTTGGATAAAGGTTTATCGAAAACCAAGGAAAATGTCTTCGCGAAAGTTACGCGAGCGATAGCCGGCAAATCCAAAGTGGATGAAGAAGTATTGGATAATTTAGAAGAAGTGTTGGTAAGCTCTGATGTAGGCGTCGAAACCACGTTGAAAATTATCCAGCGAATCGAACAACGGATCGCCAGAGATAAATATCTCAATGCAGGAGAGTTAACAAATATTCTGAGGGAAGAAATCGCGTCTCTTTTGCAAGACAACGATGTGGAAGAACTCGAAGATTTTGAAGTTCCGGGAGGCGTTAAACCGTACGTGATCATGGTGGTAGGAGTAAATGGCGTGGGTAAAACCACCACCATCGGAAAACTGGCTTACCATTTCAAAAAAGCAGGGAAAAAAGTCTATTTGGGAGCAGCCGACACTTTTCGTGCAGCTGCCGTGGAGCAATTAAGCATTTGGAGCGAACGGGTAGGCGTAAGCATTGTTAAACAAAAAATGGGATCCGATCCGGCTTCTGTTGCTTACGATACGCTGATGGCTGCGGTTGCGCATGACGCCGACGTCGTCATTATTGACACGGCAGGCCGCTTGCACAACAAAATAAATCTAATGAATGAATTGACTAAAATCAAAAATGTAATGAAAAAGGTAGTTCCCAATGCGCCTCATGAAGTTTTGTTGATTTTGGATGGATCCACAGGACAAAATGCTTACAATCAAGCAAAAGAGTTTTCTAAGGCAACCGAAATTACAGCCTTGGCAATTACTAAATTAGATGGAACGGCCAAAGGGGGAGTAGTCATCGGAATTTCAGATCAGTTGCATATACCGGTAAAATACATCGGAATCGGCGAAGGTCTGGAAGATTTGCAAATTTTCAGAAAAAAGGAATTCGTCAACTCTTTATTTGGAAATGAGTGAGAAGCAATAAAGTAGATATTATCACTTTGGGTTGTTCGAAAAATCTGGTCGATTCGGAACTATTGATGCGGCAATTTGCCGCAAATGGATACGTTGTGGCCCACGATCCGGAAAAAACATCCGGAAATATTGTTGTAATCAATACCTGCGGTTTTGTCAATGAAGCCAAAGAAGAATCCATTGAAATGATTTTGGCATTTGCAGAAGCCCGCAAAGCGAAGCGCATCCGGAATTTGTTTGTAATGGGTTGCCTTTCTGAACGTTATCTCAAAGAATTACAACAGCTGATTCCGGAGGTCGATAAATTTTACGGCAAATTCAATTGGAAAGAATTGCTTGCTGATTTGGGAAAATCTTACTACTCAGAACTTTCTAACGAAAGAACTCTTACTACGCCTTCTCATTACGCTTATGTGAAAATCGCCGAGGGTTGCAACCGGACTTGCGCCTATTGCTCGATTCCTCTGATTACCGGAAAATATCATTCCAGAAGCATTGAATCCATTGAAAGTGAAGTAAAATCATTGGTAAAGCAGGGCGTGAAAGAATTTCAGTTGATCGCTCAGGATTTAACTTATTATGGAAAAGATATTTATCAAAAATGCAATCTGGCCGAACTGGTAGAACGGATTTCCGATTTGGCGGGAGTCGAATGGATTCGCTTGCATTACGCTTATCCCACTGATTTTCCATTAGAGGTGTTGAAAGTCATGCGCGAAAGGCCCAATGTATGTAAATATTTGGATATAGCCTTGCAACACAGTAGCGATTCGATATTGAAAAAAATGAGGAGAAACATTACTCAGGCAGAAACCATCGAACTACTCCAAACCATACGGGAAGAAGTACCCGGAATTCATCTTCGAACCACAATGATGGTGGGTCATCCGGGAGAAAGTGACAAAGATTTCAAAGATTTGATTAACTTTGTGACGAAAATGCGATTTGAACGCTTAGGCGCATTTATGTATTCGGAAGAAGAAGGAACTTATTCGGCCATTCATTACCGCGATGAGGTAGAAGCGGAGATAAAACAGCGGCGAATGGACGAACTGATGAAAATTCAGGAAGAGATTACTGCGCACATAAATGAATCAAAGATAAAAGCGACGTTGAAGGTGATGGTTGACCGCGAAGAATCGGGTTTCTATATTGGACGAACAGAATACGATTCCCCCGAAGTAGATGCGGAAGTATTAATCACAAAAAATAAAAAATTGCAGACAGGCGAATTTTATTCCGTCCAGATTACCGGAACTCAGTCGGTTGATCTCCTTGGAACGGTTCAATGAGAGAAAAACACATAGAATTAGTACAAAAAATATGAATTCCTCAGAATTAACCGCAGCTTTATCACAACGACTTCAGTTGTCAAAAACGGAAGTCAACAAGAGAATTGACGATATTGCAGCTGTAATTACAGCTGAATTAGTCAAAAAGAATACCGTTTCGCTGGGCAATATGGGAAGCTTAGAAGTAGTAAAAAGAAATGAAAGAATTAGCGTGAATCCCTCGTCGGGGAAAAAAATGCTGATTCCTCCCAAACTGGTTGTGAAGTTTAAGATGTCCAATTCGTTGAAAGATCGATTAAAAGACCTTAAGCCATGAATGAGAAAATAAACATACAAAGTTTAGTAACCCTTTTTGCTGAAAAATCAGGCCTCACAAAAAAAGAAGCGGAAGCTTTTTTGAAAGAATTTTTTACGGTGGCTCATGAAGGTCTTCTCAGTGATAAAATTATGAAAATAAAAAATCTGGGAAATTTTAAACTTATAGTTGTAGAAGATCGTGAAAGTATAGATATAACCAATGGTAGCCGCGTCTTAATTCCGGCTCATTACAAAGTAAATTATTCCCCAGATGCTCAATTAGCCGAGACAATTAACGAACCCTTTTCCTTGTTTGAAATTATAGAAGTGCGCCATGAAGCCGGAAAATTAGAACATATCCGAAAAGCACGAGTTGAAACAGGGGCAGAAAAACCAGCAGAAGCTGCAAGCATTGAACCTATAACAGAAAAATTGACCAGGAAAGAATTTCGTGATTACGAAGAAAATACCGTTCAGGAAACAATAGACGAAAATATTATTCCAGAACCAATTATAGAAAAATCAATTCAGGAATATAAGAAAGAAATTAGGATCCGGGAAACGGATGAGGAAAGTTTGAGTGATGAAGGAACTATAGCAGAGTTTGCTTCCAGTTCACAGGCAAGACCTACGTGGGAAACCGTTGAAGAACCTCAAGAAAAGTTAAGTCCAATTGACGAAGAACAGGAAGAGCAAGAGGAACAAGAACAAGCGCAGGAAATACAAAAAAAAGAACAAGAGAAAAATCAAGAAGAAATAGAAGAACAAGAAGACCTAAAAGAAGAACAGGAACAAGATCAGGAACAAGATCAGGAAGAAGAGGAGGAAGAACCGGAAGAGGAATTGTTTTTCATTCCCGAAGCTGATCCTTATGAAGAATTCATTCTTGAGCAAGAAGCACAGAGGATGCGGGGGACCGAAAAAAAATTAACTTTCTCTATCGACGAAAAAACGCCTATCCAAGAGGAACCGCTTGGAGAAGAGGAAGAAGTTCTTGAGGAACCGTTTGACGAAGAAGAAGCGGTGGACGAGGAGGAAGCCTCTGTTGAAGAATTAAAGGAAGCCTCTGTTGAAGAATTAACAGTTGAAGAACCGTCCCCTGCAGAATTACCTCCGCCTAAAACCATCAGTCAGAAATTTTCCGAAATAATAGAGAACAAAAAAGAAACAATCAGGGAAGACAAAAAGACGTTTTATGAGTGGGTCGTTTATCTGTCGATTATTTTGATTATTGCGGGCGTTTATTTGTACTTTGAACACGAAGAGCGTTTGCAAGCTGAATATGTAAACAGTTTTTTACATCAGTTTGACGATAATCAAGAAATAGAACAATCCGCAACGACAGGAAAAACGTCTTCCGAGATTTTCTTCAGGGAAAGGGAGCCGCTTCCCAGAGCGTCGGACACCCTTGTTGATAACCCAATTGTTAATAACCCGATTGCAAAGATTGATGCAGACAACAGCAATATAATAAAAAAACGACGAATTGTCGCAGGAGAACGATTGACTTTAATTGCGTTAAAAGAATACGGACATAAATCGTTCTGGGTTTACATCTATCAGGAAAATAGGGATCGAATCAAGAATCCAGATAATGTTCCTGTGGGTACTGAACTGATTATTCCGCCTGCATCCAAATACGGAATAGATAAGAACAGCAAGGAATCCATTCAGAAAGCGGATGAATTAGCCTTGCAGCTAATGTCCAAGTAAGCGGCGGCCAACTCTACTGTCGCGGGTAGAGTATTATTTTAGTTTTTGTATGAAAAATCTGTAAAAAAAGAAGTTCATATTAATGTGAAAGGAAAATTCAGATTAATTTTTAGCGGAAAAAATTATAATTTGTACCAATTTCCAAAAGAAGTAAGGAGGATGATTAGACAACAACTTGTACATAAACAGCAACAAAAGCTTTCGCCTTTGCAGATACAGCAAGTTAAGTTGCTTGAGTTGAATTCATTAGAGATCGAGAACCGGATCAATCAGGAATTAGAAGAAAATCCGGCTTTAGATGAAGCGCCGGAGACATCTTCTGAAGGAGAAGATTCCGATTCGATGGTTGAAGATGTGAGGGAAGACGGCAATAATGAGGATTTTTCGTTAGGAGATTACCAAACGGAAGATGATATTCCTGATTATAAACTCCAGCAAAGTTATGCTGCCAAAGAGAATCAGCGGGAGATTTCTTATTCGGAATCCGAATCTTTTCAAGAATATCTACTCGATCAGCTGTGCTTGAAGGATTTATCCGAAGAGAAATTCAGGATAGGCGAATACATAATAGGAAATATCGACGACGATGGCTATATGCGGCGTGATATTGAATCATTGTCCGACGATTTGGCTTTTCAATACAGCGTGGAAGTTTCGCCGAATGAAATTAAAAAAATACTGAAAACGATTCAGGAATTAGATCCTGCCGGAGTGGGCGCTACTCATTTGCAAGAATGCTTGCTGATCCAATTGAAGCGCAAAGAAAAAACGCCTGTCAGGGAATTAGCGATTACGATCGTGGAAAAATATTTTGATGCATTTTCCAAAAAACAGTACGACCGGATCAGCAAAAGCATGGATATTTCGGAAGACGAGTTGAAAAATGCAGTAAAAGAAATTACGTACCTCAATCCCAAACCGGGAAGCGGATGGGAAAGTAATATGGATACGAAAATGAGTCACATCGTTCCCGATTTCGTGGTGGAAGAAGTAAACGGCGAATTGATTTTTACCATGCCCGAACAAAATATTCCCGAACTACGGATCAGCAGAGAATACGGCGAGATGCTGGACGATTATTCAAAAAACAAAAGAAAAGATCACCATGAAAGAAAAGAAGCCATTGCTTTTGTCAAACAAAAAATAGATTCGGCCAAATGGTTTATAGATGCGATCAAACAACGAAATACAACCTTACGCAATACCATGCTTGCCATTATCGAAATACAACGCGACTTTTTTCTGAGCGGGGAAGAATCGGACTTGAAGCCGATGATTCTGAAAGATGTAGCCGAATTGTGCGGTTACGACATATCTACCGTATCGCGGGTAAGCAACAGCAAATATGTTCAAACCAACTGGAGCGTTTATCCTTTGAAATATTTCTTTTCCGAATCCATGACCAATGAAGAAGGAGAAGAAGTTTCGACGCGGGAAATTAAATCCATTTTGAAAGCATGCATCGATGCCGAAAATAAAACCAAACCGCTTACCGACGACGCTTTAGTGGGAGAATTGAAGAAAAAAGGATACGACATCGCCCGCCGTACTGTGGCAAAATACAGGGAACAGTTGAATATTCCCATTGCAAGATTGCGAAAAGAAATGGGATGAAGCCCCAAAAAGCGGTGAAAAGGATTTATCTTTGTGTGTTGAAATTCTTAATTCTAAATTTCCACTGGTTTTGGTTCGCTTTGCCATAAGTCTATCAAATTATTTTTTACTTTTGTAACTTAATATTATTTATTTAAAAACTATTTTATGAATACTGTGACACCTATTTTTTGGATTATCCCTTTGGCGTCTGTCTTAGCCTTGGCGTTTGCATTCTATTTTTACAAATGGATGTTGGCCAAAGATGAGGGAAACGCATTAATGAGGAAAATAGCCCAGCACGTTCGCGTAGGCGCTATGTCGTATATCAAGCAACAATACAAAGTTGTGGCCATTATCTTTGTCGTGCTTGTGGTCTTATTTTCCATCATGGCATTTGGCTTTAATTTGCAAAACCATTGGGTTCCTTTTGCATTCCTTACCGGCGGATTTTTTTCCGGACTGGCTGGATTTTTGGGAATGAAAACAGCTACTTATGCTTCGGCTCGTACAGCGCATGCCGCCTCGCAATCTCTGAATAAAGGACTTCAAGTCGCTTTCCGAAGCGGGGCAGTGATGGGCTTGGTGGTTGTTGGTTTGGGATTATTAGACATCTCTTTCTGGTATATTTTCTTGAATTGGATGATTCCGGCCGACGCGATAGATCCTACGCATAAACTGTCGATTATTACTACCACCATGCTGACTTTTGGTATGGGAGCTTCCACTCAAGCGTTGTTTGCCCGCGTAGGCGGAGGTATTTATACGAAAGCAGCCGATGTGGGCGCCGATTTGGTGGGAAAAATCGAAGCAGGCATTCCTGAAGACGATCCCCGCAATCCGGCAACTATTGCCGACAATGTGGGAGACAACGTAGGCGACGTCGCCGGTATGGGCGCCGACTTGTACGAATCGTATTGCGGTTCGATTCTGGCTACCGCCGCTCTGGGAGCTTCGGCATTTATCGGCACAAACGATGTAATGAGTCAATACAAAGCGGTTATAGCGCCCATGTTGATTGCGGCTGTTGGAATTGTTCTATCCATAGTCGGCATTTTTTTGGTTCGTACCAAAGAAAATGCTTCCATAAAAAATTTGTTGCGTTCGCTTTCGCTGGGAACAAATTTAAGTTCGGTCTTCATCATAGTCGCTACTTTCGGTATTATGTATTGGTTGCAAATGAATAATTGGATAGGGATATCCTGTTCGGTAGTGGTCGGTTTGCTGGTTGGAGTTATAATCGGTCAAGCAACAGAATATTTTACATCCCAATCGTATAAACCCACCCAAAAAGTAGCCCATGCCGGTCAGACAGGACCGGCCACCGTCATTATTTCGGGTCTGGGTTTAGGAATGACATCGACGGTCATTCCAGTAGTGGTAGTAGTCATAGGCGTTATTCTTTCGTTCCTGTTTGCTTCGGGATTCGACTTTAATAATGTAGCAATGGGATTGTACGGAATCGGAATCGCCGCAGTCGGAATGCTTTCGACTTTAGGAATTACTTTGGCAACAGATGCTTACGGGCCTATTGCCGACAATGCAGGAGGCAACGCCGAAATGAGCGGTCTGGGCAGGGAAGTACGCAAGCGTACCGATGCACTCGATTCTTTAGGAAATACCACGGCCGCTACGGGAAAAGGATTTGCCATTGGGTCGGCCGCTTTGACCGGATTAGCGCTATTGGCTTCTTATGTGGAAGAAATCAAGGTGGGTTTGATTCGTTTGGGCCAGCAAACGATAGAAGTTGGAGGAGTAACCATCGAAACAGCAAAAGCCAGCTTCATCGACTTTATGAATTACTACGAAGTGAACTTGATGAATCCCAAAGTACTCTGCGGAATGTTTTTGGGTTCAATGATGGCTTTTCTTTTCTGTGGATTGACCATGAACGCCGTGGGTCGCGCAGCCAGCAGTATGGTGGAAGAAGTTCGCCGTCAGTTCCGTACTATCAAAGGAATTATGACCGGAGAAGCGGAACCCGATTATGCCCGTTGCGTTGAAATTTCAACCAAGGGCGCTCAAAGAGAAATGGTACTTCCGTCGTTATTAGCTATTATCATACCCGTTGTGGTTGGTTTGATTTTCGGAGTAACGGGAGTAATGGGATTGTTGGTCGGCGGATTAAGCGCCGGATTTGTACTGGCTATATTTATGGCAAATTCAGGAGGCGCGTGGGACAATGCCAAAAAATATATAGAAGAAGGCAATCATGGAGGAAAAGGATCCGACGCTCATAAAGCTACCGTTGTGGGAGATACAGTAGGCGATCCGTTCAAAGACACTTCCGGCCCCAGTCTGAATATCTTGATCAAACTGATGAGTATGGTTGCGATTATCATGGCGGGCTTGACAGTTGCCTGGAGTCTTATTAATTAAGAAATATAAAAGGGAACGGCTGTCTCAAGAGCCGCAATGATAGGATTTTGAGATAATCGTTCCCTTGAAAATTTAGTTATTGAGTTTTTTGCCTTCTACCAAATTTTGCATTTGTTGTTGAATTTTAATAGGTACAACTTCCGATAACTTATCGGCCTCAAATTCATATCTCATTATTTTTTGCGGTTTATACGATTTGAATTTTACATCATTGTATTGACTTAACGAAAATTCGACAAGCAAATCTTTTGAATTTCCAATAAATTGATAATCCGTTATCGAATTCGTTCCTTCGGCTATTCGCCGCATTTTTTCCGTTTTCAAAGAATAAATGCAAAGATTTGTATCATCGTAGAAATTAACCAAGCCATCTTTATTGGTATCTTTTTCGGCAATATAGAAAACGAGCATAATCTCATCCTTAAAATAATAGACACGAAGGTTGCTCAACATAATGCGTTCGTTGAACAGTAAAATCGTTTTGTTCGCAATAGGCTGATAAACAATTAAATTCGCGAATAGACCTTCAAAATAATTTTCCTGATAATATCCTTTTTTTCTCATAGAGCCCAAAGGGTCATATAGAGACATAAGTCCATTGTCTTCCGCTTCCACAACCGTTTCTGGTTTGTCCAGCGTAGAAACTGAAATAGGAATAAGGTAAACGACATTTATCGTGTCGATCAGCTTGGGCGATTCATAGGAAATAATTTGCAGACGCTGATTCTTTTTGAGCGTTTCCGTCTTTTCTTCAGAAAGCAAGCTATTGCTGATGGTTTTATTTCTGCCAAAATCAAGACCTCGAAAGAAATCTGAAGTTGCGGCAACGATACCTATAAGCAATAGAACAATTCCCAAAATACTTGCAATGGCAAGCATTACCTGATTAAAATTTTTAATTTTTTCGATTTTCATTTGTTTGATTTTTTTAGGGTCGCGCAGGAACTACAAATATTTCTTATGTTGTAAATTAAATTAAAACGAACTTTTAAGGGAAATGTTTTTAATGTATTACGATTATTATACCTCCGCCTAAGCCCAAAGTTAAAATATTTTTTTTATAATAAAAATGCTCCACAGCGCTTTTTTTTGTATACAAATTTGTAAATTGTTTTTCAAATACAAAATTTGGTCTGAAATATGAAAGCATAACATCTGCATTCAAAAAAACTCGCTTTGATAATTTGTATCCAAAAGAAACCGAAGGAGCAAAAGTAATAGATATACCGTTAGAAGGTTTTTTCTTAGTCGAAAGAAAAAGTCCATATTCGTTGTTTGAATTTTTTTCTTTTAAATGTGCTTGCCAATGATTTGTATAAATTGCAGTTCCGCCAATGGAAAGTGTTGGATATACATAAAATTTATTTGTTTCCAAGCGATAAATTATTCCTACGTAAGCTTGATAAAAAGCCTCTTTCGTTTCGTTCGTTTCGGCGCTTATAAAATAATTGTCTCCATACCTTGATTGTATTTTTGCAATAAAATCATCTGTTCTGTAGCCGATCTTAGAGGAACCTCCTATTCGTAAGTTAAAGTCTGCACCCCAATGTCTATGAAAAAAATAGGAACTTGATAGCAATTGCAAATAATATGAATGGTCCTTATATTGAAGCAAATAATCCACTTCATTATCTTGTAAAAGCTTTGTTATAGGAATATTTCCTCCGGCAAGAATTCTGATTTGCCATTTGGATTTATAGGCAAGAGAATCTTGTCCATAAGCGCTATGTGACAATAGTTCGAATAAAAGAAATATCAAAAATAGTTTGCGTATCATAATAATTCTATTTCTGTGGTTTGTTCTTCAAAAACACGTCCGTCTGATAATTCCATCCGGACTCTGAATTGATGATGATTATTTATAGTTGGAACAGTCATAAGCATTAAGTCAATTTCTAATGGACCATAATATGTAAACCAACCGTTATCACGATACACTTGGGTATAACTTGCATTTGTTAGATAATCTTCAACACTTGAATAGGTTTGCGCCACTTTGAAATACTCAGTAATTTCGGAATTTGCAGTATGCAGATTGTCAAAGTCATTTATTGTGAATACTTGTATAGATACGATACTGTCAATCGCTTGATAAACGTAAGGACAAGACTCTACCGAGGTTGCACTCGCAGATTGAACGAAAATGGAATTGATTTGCTTTGCACGAACAACTGCCGTCTCTTCTTCGATGAGCAAAAGAAGTCGAATGCCATAAGCATCTTTGTTGAATTGTAAAGATTCCGACTCAATGGCCTTTTCTCCGCTATTGTCCAAGTTTTTCAAAATCAGATCTTTGTACAAATAATTTATGTGTTGTTCGACATCGCAACGACACGAGTAGAATAATATGTTCGCTATCGGCACAAGCAGTAAAAAGAAGATAGTCAATTTTTTTTTCATATTGTTTGTTGATGGGTCGCGTTTTAAAAGTGTGCGCTATGAAATTTTGATAATGAAAGCAAAAGCGCTATTTTTATATTACCAAAATTTCCGCAAGGCAGTCCGCGGGGAGACGTCCCGCTTGCGGTAAATTGTCCATTTTTTCGCTTTTTCGTTTCTTTTTTACTCTACTGTCAAATTTTTATCTTTTGGATAGCGAACTTTGTAAAGCAAATCGAATTCTGTCTTTTGCGTAGGCGGAAGAGTAAAGATCCATTTCACTTCGCCTGTTTCTTTGTTTAAAATGCCGCTGCTTAATTTTTCCGCCGTTACTTCAATTTCTGAAACAGTTGAAACAGGAATTTGGTCGAGTAAAACCATCGAAATGGGTTGACGTTTGTTGTTGCGAACGGAAATTTTCCAATCGCGAGTAACTTCTGCCTTTGACGAAAGGAATTTTGTCTGCGTAAATTCTTTCATTTTTTCTCGTTTTACAACTACGTTTTTATCTCTCCCCAGTGAAATATTCAGCGTATCGCTCATATAGCGCACGTCAAGAATTGTTTTGCCTACAAACGTATTTTCAAAAAATATATTTGCCTCGCCTTCGAGTAAATTATATTGTTCCCAATCAACGATATTGGCCAAAAGAAAAGCATCTTTGTCGGCTTTCGGCACGCAATAATATTCATATTCGGTGGGTAGCGAGTAATGTTCCATTTCTACGACAGTTATTTTGTTTTCCGAAGCAATTGTATAGGGTGTTTTTATTTCAAATTCCACCGAAGTTGCATTTTCAACTTGAACCACAGGAACAGGAACCGATTTTGGTTTGGTTGATTCTGACTGAACTCTTACTGCACGACCTTCCAACGCTCCTGCCAAATCACTCTTTTTTTCATAACTTGTAACTACTACTTCTGACAACGTAGCGGCGCTTTCTGTTAAACAGACATTGATATTGTTGCTGCTGATAGGTAGCGTTATAGTATTAAAACCCAAAAACGAAATTTGCAAATCGCCTCCGCCTGCGGGAATTGCAAGCGAATATTTTCCATCTAAATCGGTGGCAGCGCCAATGGTTGTGCCTTTAATTACCACCGATGCGCCGGGAAGCGGTTCTCCGTTTTCATCTGTAACAATGCCCGAAACAGTGTTAGACAAATCGTTGTTACCTATATCATATCGTGGAGGTTTTGTCCAATAATCCAACGTATAAGTTTTCAATTTGGGTACAACGGAGCCAAGATTTGGATTGGCAGAGGAGATTCGTAGTTTTACATTTTTCCATTCCTCTTTGGTGTTTTGCATCACGTTGGCCTTGTAAACCAAATCAATCGGTTGTGTAATGTCTTTTGCGCGAATATCGTACGAAGGGAACCAACTCGCATTATTCACATAATACGACAATTCCACAGGTACGGATAAAGCGGTTTTGCAATCGGCAGTAAGAACAATTTCGCCTGTCGGTTCGGGCTTTACGTTACCCGCAGAGGCCATTTTTTTCTGAATTCCCGCTTTTTCTTTGTTTAATGTTTTAATTTTTTTGTCGGCTTCGGTTAGTTTGCCTGTCATTACCGCAATTTGTTGATTATAATATTCCGCAGTAAGTTTCAGGTTGTTGTATTCAATACCCTTCTCCGTTCCGCCGATTTTTTTATTTTCTTTCAAAAAACTAATTTCTTCGGCAATAATTTCCGAATTCGTTTGTTCTGTCTGGATTTTTTCATCAATCGCTTCAATCTGTTTTACATACGCAGCAACTTCGTTGTTTAGCTTAACGGTGTCATTATAGTTGAGCGAGTGGTTTACAGACATTACCATTACTGCTCCATCCACTTTTACCTGTACGCTTTTAGCGTCAATGTAAGGTGAAAGATTGGTAAAGCGCAAGGTTGATTTTCCCGCAGGAAAATTCACAGACGTTTTGCGCGTAACCTGCGCTCCTTTAATGAAAACCGTAACGTCAGAAACGGTTGTTTTAATTGGTATTTCTTTGTCTTCCTGTGCATTGGCAGCAAAGAAACTAACGGTTAGAAACAGAATCGGAATAAGAATTTTATTTGTCATATTATTTTTGTATTTTCGCTTATTTTTTGCAAATATACAATTTTTCACTTTGTTGTTCCACTATTTTTTTCAACTTTATTTAGTCTTGTCCCGCCGCTTCCCTTTCATCACTTGCATATCGTGTTTTGGCGACTTGCCGCTGGCAAATGACTATCCGCATAATGTCCATTAAAAAATGAATTTATTTTTAGTTAAAATTCCTCTTATAATCTTTGGCAGTTATAAAAAATAGAGGGGATCACTTTCACAAGCTATCCCCTCCGGACATAAAATATGTAGAAAACTTACTCTAATAAGTCTTTATATAAACATTGCCTCCCTTAATCTCAAACCCGATGGGAATGGAATTTTGCAGTAGGCGAAGCATCTGGTCTATGCTGTCCTGTGTTTTTAGTACACCGGAGTAAGTCGTTTTGGATATAGATGGGTCTACGTACACTTTCATGGAATATAATTGTTCTAACATTTTACCTATTTCCTCTAATGAAGCCAAATTGAGTGGGATCAATCCTTCGCGCCAAACGGTTTCCAAAGAAGCTTTATAGGGTTCGCGAACATATAAGCGATGCGCCGCAAGGTCTAGTTCCGCTTTTTGCCCGGGCAAGAGGATCACCATTCCTTCCTGATTGTTTCCTTTCACCCTTATTTCTCCTTCGATCAAAGTAACGCTCGGAACTCCCTCATTCCTGCTTGGACTGATCACATCGAAGATTGTTCCCAGAACGGTAATTTCCATGTTTTCCGTTTCTACCACAAAAGCTTGCTCTGTATTTTTTGTTACTTCAAAATAAGCTTCACCTTTCAAATGAACGATTCGTTTTTTACCGTCGAATTGTTTGGGATATTTCAATTCGGACGATCGATTCAGCCATACTTTGCTTCCATCAGACAATGTCAATTGTTCCACTTTTTCGTTGTTGGTTACGATCGTTTGCATGGATTTAGCCGAACGAAAATGCAAGATACCGATCCCAATTCCAACGAGCAAGAATATGACGGCGGCATACCGCAACAAATTATTGAGTATGACTCTGCGCTTTTCTGCCGCCGTCTCTCTCTGGATACGCTTGTATAATCTTATTTTTTCATTTTGAAGAAATGACGGGTCATTATATTTCTTCAATTTCTTTGACTTATAAATAGCCTCTCCCACGAATAATGCCTTTTTATTTTCTTCATTTTCCGAAAGCCAAGCATTCACAGTTTGAAGCTCTTCTTCCGAACATTCGTTATGAAGGTATTTCAGTAGTATTGCATGGGTGATATTCATATTTCCTGATGATTGTTTTACTAATAAACAAGTGAATCTTTATTTTTACTTACTCACGTTTCAAAAATAATAAATAAAAAGGAAACAAAAAAGATGTTTCAATTCTTTTCTTAATATTTTTAATGCTTTATATATATGCGCTTCGACCGTTCGTTGAGAAATGTTCATTGCGTTCGAAATTTCTTTGTTTTTCAAATCGTACAAATAACTCAATTTGAACACTTCCTTACATTTATCCGGAAGCTTGTCGATAGCGGCTCCTATTTCGCCTTCCAATTCCCGATTTTCTATTTCCTGAAAAATCTCATTGTGAGATTCCGATTCATAGAATTTCATCTTATGATTGTACAGTTCATTTACAGCCTTTGAATAATTTGATTCTATTTTTTTATGATTTAACACATTAATAGCCTTTGTATAAGTCAAGCGATAGAGATACGTATGTATTTTATCTCCGACTACCAATGTATCCCTTCGTTTCCACAATTCTACGAACACATCTTGCACCACATCCTTAGCTTCCGCTTCATCAAGGAATTGCGTAGCATAGAAAAGTAATTTAGGGTAATACTTTTCAAACAGAGAATCGAAATTTGTCATGTTTTCAAATATCATCAAAATTATCGGCCACAAATGTAAAAAAAAAGTTTTAATAAGTAAAATCCATTTTTAGAATGTTCTATTTGTAGAAGAAAAAAATCATTCAATGATATGAAATATCCACAATTATTTTTCCCTATTGGACTACTTTCTTTCTTTTTAACGTTTTCATCAACTGAAATGTTCGGACAAAATGAACTTATTTCACTTTGGACCGGATTGCAATCGAAACAGCCTGAAAATAGCATGCCCAAAGGAAACGCTCCTTTCCAGTGGCCCCAGCGGAAAGCAAAGCAGACCGTTCGCAGCAGGCTGGTTGCTGTGCAAGAAAACGAATGGATTATTGCGGCTGGATGGGAAATGGCGTCCAATACGCAAGTCGTCGAAAGCTTGCAATCTATTTTTGATCCCCTGTTGAATACTTCCGAATGGTTGAATGCCGCAGTACCAGGAACGGTTTTGACTACTTTGGTGGAACAAGGCGTTTACCCCGATCCTTATTTTGGTCTAAACAATCTGGCCATTCCGGATACGCTTTGCCGAATGGATTGGTGGTACAGAAACGCCTTCGAATTTCCCCCACAAGCCATAGGTAATCGTATTCGTTTGATTTTTAATGGAATTAATTATTGCGCTGAAGTTTTTCTCAATGGGAAAAAATTGGGAAACATCGAAGGGGCTTTCATACGGGGAGAATTCGACGTCACCTCCTTATTGAAAAAAACAGAGCAAAATATCTTGGCCGTACATATTTTACCTCCTCGTAATCCGGGAATTCCACACGAACAATCCAGAATAGCCGGACAAGGATTGAATGGCGGTCAACTGAGTTTGGATGGCCCAACGTTTATTTCGTCTATCGGTTGGGACTGGGTTCCGGGAATTCGCGACCGGAACATTGGCCTTTGGCAGGACGTTCGCCTGAAGACCGGCGGAGAGGTACAAATAGTAGATCCGCAAGTGATAACCAATATTCCGTTGCCAGATACCAGCCAAGTAAAAATAAGTATTCATGCCTGGCTGAAAAATAATGCTTCTCATCCGGTGGAAGGAAAATTGCAAGCCCAAATAGAAAACATACAAGTAGAGATTCCTTATCGCTTGTCGGCCCATGAAATCCGAAGAGTCAGTTTGACTCCTGAAAATCAAGCTTTGCTTCATTTCAAGAACCCGCGCCTGTGGTGGCCGAACGGATATGGAAAACAGGAGCTTTATCAATTGGAACTCAAATCTTTTGTAGGAAATATTTGCTCGGATATTCAAAAAGTACGCTTCGGCATTCGCGAAATGTCGTACGAACTAATGGTACACGACCCGTCGATGGGACAAGTTCGCATCGCTTATTCTCCCGTTAAAAGCATCTCGAACGGGCAAGCGCTTTTCGATTATGAAAATCGAGTTTTCTTCACTTCCGACAATCAGTTGCCCGGTTTGCAGAAAGGAATCCGGCCAACGGATTTTCAATTGTTAGACCCCAACGATCCGGTAGGTCCATTTCTCGTGATCCGTGTGAATGGCGTCCGTATTTTCTGTCGCGGAGGCAATTGGGGAATGGATGATGCCATGAAACGCTCTTCTAAGGAACGCTTGGAACCGTACATGAAATTGCATCAGGAAATGCAATTCAATATAGTCCGCAACTGGACGGGAGAATCCACCGAAGAAGTTTTCTATGACTTATGCGACGAATACGGTTTGCTAGTCTGGAACGATTTCTGGATCACAACCGATGATACGGTCGAACCGAACGATCAAGCCTTATTCTTGCGAAATGCTGCCGACGTGGTGCGCCGTTTCCGAAATCATCCTTCCATTGCGATTTGGTGTCCTCGCAATGAAGGTTTTGCACCCAAAGGACTGAGTGAACAATTGACCGAATTGTTGGCCAAAGAAGATCCGACCCGACACTATCATGGGCAATCGCGTTTTCTGAATATGGGAACGAGCGGACCTTGGGGATTTTTTGAAGACCTTTCGCTCTATTATACGCAAAAAGCCAAAGGATTCGACACCGAAATGGGAAGCTTTGCCATTCCTACGGCTTCTACCATCCGAAAATTCATCGCTCCTGAAGATCAGTGGCCGATAAACGATGTGTGGGCTTATCACGATTTGCATCATACCACCCAGAATTTTGAAGGGTTTATGAAAGCGGTGAACCGATACGGTGAACCGAAAAGTATGGAAGATTTTGCGACCCAATCGCAATGGCTTACGTACGACAGTTGGCGGAGCATGCTGGAAGCATGGAACAGCCGGATGTGGGACAATACGACTGGTTTGATTTTATGGATGAGCCATCCAGCATGGCCCAGTATGATTTGGCAAACCTACACATACGATTATGAAACTCCCGGCTCTTATTTCGGCGCTAAAAAAGCCTGCGAACCCCTTCACGTTCAAATGAATCTTCCTGAAAATGATATTGTGGTCGTAAATGTGGGACGCTATGATTACGAACAGTTGCAGGTATCGGTCTCCTGTTTCGATTGGGTAGGGAAGGAATTGGAAAAACAAATCCGTCTTGTAGACGCTCCCTGTAATTCCGTAGCCCCTTGTTTCCTGTCGGTAAACGAAACAAATAAGCCGGAACTTTTCTTGGTACGTCTGGTTTTGACCGATAGGAAAGGCCGGACTCTTTCGATTAATGATTATTGGAAAGCCGCAAACAAAGCTGCTTACAGACAATTCGACCGAATGAAAAACGCTTCTCTTGATATCCGGCAACAGCGCAAAGGCGATCGCTGGCTGGTGGAAATTCAGAACCGCTCAAATCGAATCGCCCCTTATATCAAACTCAATGCTGTGGACAAAACTACTCGCGGCATTCTTCTTCCCGCTTATTTTTCCGACGGTTATTTCAACTTGTTGCCCGGAGAAAAAAGAATCATCGAATGCATGGTTGACAAGGAATTGATGGACAATTGTAAAATAGAAATACTATGAATGTAAAAAAAGCGCTCTGCGCTTTTTTTACATTCATAGGCGTGCGAAAACTCATAACATCGTTTCGTGAACAAAATATTTCTTAACCTGAAGGCGCTACAGGGTTAATCATAAACGAAAATGAAGTTTTATATCCGGATTTTTCGTTCCTTAAGCGGAAACGAAGGCGAAAGAAAGTGCGTAAAAAAGGCATTTGATAGGTTTATTCCTTTTTGTTATGTACCTTTGTATGAACTTTTGCGGGATCAAGTATGACAATTTGTATGTATTTTTCGATTTGGCATATTATTTGACCGACATAAAAGAGGAAATTCAAGATTGATATTTGGATTATATATAATAGAGGTAAAAAGATGAAAAAAAACTTTTCAAACAGAGTAAAAGAAATTCTGAAATTAAGCAGAGAAGAAGCAGGACGATTACACAATGCCAATGTGGGAATCGAACATATTTTGCTGGGAATGTTGCGTGATTCAGGAAACTCTGCACTCTCCATTTTTCAACATTTAGGAATAGATTCCAGAGGATTGAAGTTGGCTTTAGATAACGAAATGTATGAAGAAGGCAATTATATTTCAGAAACTCAAATTACCATAGATAAAAGCGTTGAAAATTTATTAAGGTTGAGTTTATTGGAGTCTATTAATCTGAACAGTTCGGAAACGGGTGCGGAACATCTGCTTCTGGCCATTTTAAAAAGCAACGATTCTTTGGCATTTCGTATTTTGAGACAATACGATGTGGATTACAAAAGAGTATATGACCTCATTCTTGAAAGCCATGGAAGTGAAAAACGGTCATTTGCTCCCCAAATGGGCGCTGAATTTGGCAGCGATGAAGAAGACGAAGAGGACGATCAATTTTCAAGCGCACGAAAAAAAGATTTTTCCAGAAATAATCCGGGATCGAAAACCAGCGATACTCCAGTAATTGACAGCTTTGGAATCGATTTGACGAAGGCGGCTGAAGAAAACCGCTTGGATCCGATTGTCGGCAGAGAGAAAGAAATCGAACGCTTGGCACAAATTCTCAGCCGGAGGAAAAAAAATAATCCGGTGCTGATCGGCGAACCGGGCGTGGGTAAATCTGCCATTGTGGAAGGTTTGGCGTCCCGTATTGTGCAACGGAAAGTGGCGCGGATATTGTTCGACAAACGAGTAGTCAACTTGGATATGGCTGCAGTAGTGGCTGGTACCAAATACAGGGGACAATTTGAAGAGAGAATCAAAGCCATTTTGAACGAACTTTCGAAGAATCCGAATATTATCCTTTTTATTGATGAAATTCATACCATTGTCGGGGCGGGAGGCGCTACCGGATCGATGGACGCCGCGAATATGTTGAAACCGGCTTTGGCGCGAGGAGAAATCCAGTGCATCGGCGCTACTACTTTGGATGAGTACCGGAAAAACATTGAAAAAGACGGCGCTTTGGAACGGCGCTTTCAAAAAATAATGGTCGATCCAACTACGCCTGAAGAAACGCGGCAGATTTTGATTAATATCAAACCGAAATATGAAGACCATCACAATGTTATTTACACGAATGAAGCAATCGAGATGTGTGTGAAATTGACAGATCGTTACATCAGCGACCGCAATTTTCCGGATAAGGCTATCGACGCGATGGATGAAGCAGGTTCAAGAACGCATATTTCTAACATTGTGGTGCCAAAGGTCATCGAAGAGTTGGAAGCGCAAATAGAAGAAACTAAACAAAGCAAACTGCAGGCTGTTAAGTCGCAGAATTTTGAATTAGCCGCAAGTTTCCGTGACCGGGAGCGACAATTGGTGTTTCGGTTAGAAGCTTCTCAAAAACGCTGGAAAGAAGAATTGCAAGAAAACAGACAGATCGTAGACGGCGATAAAGTAGCGGAAGTGGTCGCGATGATATCGGGCGTTCCGGTACAACGAATAGCGCAAGCAGAAAATCAGAAGTTGAAAGAAATGGACGCGATTCTTAAATCCAATGTGATAGGTCAGGATGAAGCTGTTCAGAAGATTGTCAAAGCGATTCAACGCAACCGCGTAGGCTTGAAAGATCCCAATAAACCGATTGGAACGTTTATGTTTTTAGGTCCGACGGGAGTAGGGAAAACACATCTGGCTAAAAAATTAGCCGAATACCTTTTCGACTCGGCTGACGCTTTGATCCGCATAGATATGTCGGAATACATGGAGAAATTTACCGTTTCGCGCTTGATCGGAGCGCCTCCGGGATACGTAGGTTACGAAGAAGGCGGGCAATTGACCGAAAAAGTGCGCCGGAAACCGTATTCGGTAGTTTTGTTGGATGAAATAGAAAAAGCTCATCCAGACGTTTTTAACTTACTGTTGCAAGTAATGGACGAAGGCCGCCTGACAGATAGTCTGGGACGGAAAATTGATTTCAAGAATACAATAGTGATCATGACGTCGAATGTGGGTACGCGGCAGTTGAAGGAATTTGGAAGAGGCATCGGATTCAACACCCACATTGTGGCCGGCGACGATAAGGAATTTTCGCGCGGAGTGATTCAAAAAGCGTTGAACAAGGCTTTTGCTCCTGAATTCCTGAATCGCGTGGACGACATCATCATGTTTGATCCGTTGGATAAGGAAGCTATTTATCAAATTATCGACATCGAATTGAAAGGTTTTTACAAACGTCTCGACAATCTGGGATATAAATTGAGCATTACCGATCAAGCCAAAGAATTTATTGCCTCGAAGGGATACGATATTCAATTCGGCGCCCGGCCTTTGAAACGAGCGATCCAAAAATATCTGGAAGATGAATTGGCCGAAAAGATTATCAAATCCGAAGTGCAGGAAGGAGATAAAATAGTGGTGGATTTTGATGCGGAAAAACAGAAAATTACCACCCATGTGTCATCCAATGTGAATGTTATAAAGTAATTAGTTATATGAGTACAAATAAACAAACGGGTCAAATAGGGGTAACGACCGAAAACATCTTCCCTGTTATCAAAAAATTTTTATACAGTGATCATGAAATTTTTCTTCGTGAACTAATCTCCAATGCAGTCGATGCTACGCAGAAATTGAAAACCTTGGCGTCGGTGGGAGAATTTACGGGTGAAGTTGGCCTTTTGACTATTCAGGTAAGTGTTAACGAAAAGAAAAAAACATTGACCATATCCGATCGCGGAATTGGTTTAACAGCCGAAGAAATAGATAAATACATCAACCAGATTGCATTTTCCAGCGCCACCGACTTTCTCGATAAATACAAAGACAATGCCAATGCGCTGATCGGTCATTTTGGATTGGGTTTTTATTCGGCTTTCATGGTTTCCAAAAAGGTGGAAATTGTGACTAAATCATGGCACGAAAACGAACCGGCCATGAAATGGGAATGCGACGGTTCGCCCGAATACACTTTGACAGAAACGAAAAAAGAAGATCGTGGAACAGATATTATCCTTTATTTGGACGACGAAAGCAAAGAATTTCTCGAAAAGCAGAGGATCGAGTCTTTATTGAAAAAATATTGTCGTTTCTTACCGATTCCAATTGCTTTTGGAAAGAAAACAGAATGGAAAGATGGGAAATCAGTCGAAACCGACGAAGACAATATCATCAACGATACCCATCCCTTATGGACGCGTAAACCTTCGGAACTCAATCCGGAAGATTATATCCAATTTTATAAAGAACTTTATCCTTTCAGTGAAGATCCTTTGTTCTGGATTCATCTCAATGTCGATTATCCGTTCAATCTGACAGGCATTCTCTACTTCCCCAAAGTGAAGAACGGCATTGATTTGCAGAAAAACAAAATCCAATTGTATTGCAACCAAGTATATGTGACGGACTCGGTAGAAGGTATTGTTCCGGAATTTTTGACTTTGCTTCACGGCGTAATTGATTCGCCGGATATTCCATTGAACGTTTCCCGTTCGTATTTGCAGTCGGACAGCAATGTGAAGAAAATTTCCACTTATATTACAAAAAAAGTAGCCGACCGCTTGGAGGAAATATTCAAAAATGATCGTCCTCAGTTTGAAGAAAAATGGAATAGCCTCAAAATTTTTATTGAATACGGAATGATCACCGATGAAAAATTCTCCGAACGGGCGCTCAAATTTGTTTTACTGGAAAACGTAGACAAGAAATTCTTTACCTTGGATGAATATAAAATCTTGGTAGCGAATGATCAAACGGATAAAGAGGGTACAATCGTTTATTTGTATTCCACAAACAAAGAAGAACAATATGTTTACATCAAGAAAGCCAAAGAAAGGGGATACGATGTCTTGCTGATGGACGGTCAGTTGGACAACCATTTCATGAATACGATGGAGCAGAAATTGGATAAAACCCATTTTGTCCGCGTAGACGCTGACGTAATCGATAATTTAATTAAGAAAAAAGATTCCCAAGAAGTTAAATTGACGGAGGAAGAACGAAATGCTTGGGTCGAACTATTCAAATCGGCTATTCCTCCAATGGAAAAAACCGATTTTGTGATTGGATTCGAACACTTGGGAGAAAAAGGAAATCCGGTAACTATCAGCCAAAATGAATTCATGCGGCGGATGAAAGAAATGGCAGATATGCAACCGGGCATGAATTTCTATGGCGATCTGCCCGTTTCTTACACGATGACCATTAATTTGGATGCGCCGGCCGTAAAGAAAATAGAAATCGGCAATGAAAATTCTAAATTTACCGTAAATCAATTAGTAGATTTAGCTTTACTGTCCAATGGACTATTAAAAGGAGAAGCTTTGAGTAAATTTATCGAACGCAGCATCGAATGCATATAAAATAAACGCATTTCCTGCGAATAGAAAAATTGTCTGAAAAATAAACAGACTTCATTTTTTTGAGCAAGTGTGGCTCATAATGCAAGTAAAAAAGTTTATTTTTCAGACAATTTTTATTTTTATGGGTAATTACTTCCATTTTTTGTTCCTCTTTTTTTTTATTTCTCCAATTATGACAAATTAATTATTTCTTTAATTTTTTTTGTCAGATTTATTTTTTTCTTAAATTTTTTATAACTATTTTTGATGCTCGAATCTTCATTAGTTCTGAATTAAGGAAGAGGAGAGTCTATATATTGTACAACACTCAAAAATTATGGATAAAAAATTAAATGAATTACTGGCAGCAAAGGTAGCTGAAAATATTCCTCAGAATATTAAGACGATTGATTATCTAATGGAAGCATTGGAAATCAGTCGCGAATCGGCATACCGAAGGATGAGAGGAGAAATACCTTTCACATTTAATGAAATAGCTACATTGTCCCTTAACTTGGGCTTCACTGTAGATGAAATCATAGGCTCACACAAAAAGGATCGCATTTTTTTTGATCTAAAGGCAGACAGTTCGAGTGATCCGGATAAAAGTTTTTTAGCAATGATTCAGGATTACTATGACTATGTAGATGGCATCAGCAAATTTCGGGACGGAGAAATATTGGTCACCCTCAATCGGATCAGCGTATTTTTATTGATCAAATTTGATACCCTTTTCAAATTTTTCTATTATAAATGGATTCATCAAACATACAATATTCCGATATACAGCTCTTTCAGTGAAATGACGATTCCTCCTGAAATAATAGCTATGCGGCAACAATTAAAATTGAGGTCGGATGCTTTGAGTAACGTCAGTTTTATCTTAGACCGAGATCTATTTTTGCCTACGGTGAGAGAAATTCAATATTATTATAACCGGAGGCTGTTATCGAATGAAGATGTTCAGGATATGAAAGAGGAATTAATAAAGTTACTCTATTATATCGAAAGAACGTTGCAAAGGGGACGTAATGAAAACGGATATGAGTACTATTTTTATGTTTCGGCGCTGAATATAGAAACGAATACGACTTACGCCTCTTTTGGCGATAATTACGCTTCCAAATTTTGGGTGTATTCGTTGCATGCAGTAGTCATTAAAAATCAGGAAATTTGCAAGATGCACAAGAAATGGCTCGAATCGATGAAAAAATCATCCGTATTAGTCACTCAGTCGAATGAGATGCTCCAGGAAGAGTTCATAAAAAGACAGGAAGGGCACATCAAAGAGCTCGCCATACTTTTGCAAAACAGTGAAAGAAGTAATGAAATATAAATTTTTGGTCTTTTCAAGGAGGAGGTAGTCATCCCATACGGGATGCCATACTCCTCAAAAATGTGCACTCCTGTTATCCGGACAATTCACCCCTTTATTTTATCAAAAAATTGTTTTTTCAATAGAACTTGTCCTCAAAATAACGGGAGTGCAGCTTTTTGAGCGTCTCGAATCCCCAATCGATTAAATAGAAAGGGTATGCAATAAATTCAATAAATCGCGGTTGATAGGTTTGTCGTTCTTAATTGCTTTAGAAAAAGGAACATACACGATAGCGTCATTTTGAATGCCGATCATAACATTCCGTTGATCTTCCATTAAAGCGTCGATTGCCGCGGCGCCCATTCGGCTGGCCAATATACGGTCGGTAGCAGAAGGCGATCCTCCCCGCTGAACATGTCCAAGAATCGTTACGCGAACGTCGTATTGAGGATATTTCTTTTTGACGCGATCGGCCATTCCCATAGCTCCGCCCGTAACATCGCTTTCCGCAACTAAAACAATGCTGCTGTTCTTCGTTTTCCGAAACCCCTGTTCAATCAATTCTTCCAGTTGGTCGACCTCCGTCCATATCTCAGGAATGATAGCCGCTTCGGCGCCTGAAGCAATGGCTCCATTTAATGCCAGGAAACCGGCGTCGCGCCCCATTACTTCAATAAAGAACAAACGTTCGTGAGAAGTTGCCGTATCCCGTATTTTATCGACCGCTTCTATGATCGTATTCAATGCCGTATCGTAACCAATGGTGATATCTGTTCCATACAAATCGTTGTCGATCGTTCCCGGTACCCCTACAATAGGAAAATTATATTCTTGGGCAAAAATGCGGGCGCCGCTTAATGAGCCGTCGCCCCCAATAACCACCAAAGCGTCAATCCCCTCTTTTTGTATTGTTTCGTATGCTTTTTGCCGTCCTTCCGGTTCGCGGAATTCTGCACAACGAGCAGTCTTGAGGATCGTTCCTCCTTGCTGGATAATATTGCTAACGTTATTTGTTTTGAATGGGGTTATTTCATCTGTCAGTAATCCCTGATAACCTCTGTAAATTCCTTTTACCTCTAAACCATTGTAAATAGCGGCTCTTGTGACCGCGCGAATGGCGGCGTTCATACCCGGAGCATCTCCTCCGGACGTGAGAATGCCCACACATTTAATATTTGCCATATAATCTTAATTTTAGTATTAAAACCGCACAAAAGTACGATTTCTTTTGGAATATCTGAAATATTGCCTTTGTTTCTTTTTTAGCGGCTGTTTTTTTCGGCGGCAGGCGATAATTTTATTCATCGTATTTTAAACTTTTTCTTAACCATCCTTCTTTTTAGTTGTTTTATTAAATCAAATTAACTATCTTTGCGATATAATGTGTCGTAAAGATGAAATTATCTATAGTTTTTTGTGCAATTTACTTTTTGTTTATAAGTCTGAATATTGGAGCCCAATCGTCGGACGATATGCGCAAGCTGTACATGCAAGGACAATATGCTGAAGTTTTACCGTCGTTGGAAAAAGCGGTCAAATTGTCGCCCAAAAATGCCTTATATAATCTATGGTATGGAAATAGTTTGCTTGAGACGGGAAACCCGGAACAAGCGCGAGCTTATTTAACATTTGCCGCTTCCAAAAAGATAACGAATGCTTATCAAGCGTTGGGGAAAATGCATTATCTGCTTTATGAATTTGAGCGTTCGGCCAAAGCTTATTCCGAATATCGGAAATTGTTGGAACAAGAAAAGAAGCAGGCGGAAGCCGATAAAATCCTTCCATTGATTCAATGTTCCGAACGGGCGGCACGAATGCTTTCTCATTGCGAGGATATTCAGATCATCGACAGTCTGGTGGTGGATAAGCAATCTTTTCTGGATGCCTACTTTTTGAGTAACGAAAGCGGCCGTCTGGAAAAAAAAGGAGATACTGTCGTTTACGAAAATCCCTTGAGAAACAAACGGTATTATGCTGAAAAAACGGAGGAGGGCGTTTACCGCATTTTTTCTGAAATAAAGTTGCAAACGGAGTGGGGTGATAATAAAAAATTGGAACTAAGCTCCGATGCCTCTGAAAATCAAAATTATCCCTTTGTTTTGCAAGATGGTTTGACGATTTACTATGCTTCGACTGGAAGTAATTCGATAGGAGGATACGATCTGTTTATTACCCGTTACAATACGAGTAATAGTACCTGTCTAACGCCCAGTCAATTGGGCATGCCTTTCAATTCCGTTGGCAACGATTATATGATGGCGATTGATGAAATCAACCGCATCGGTTTTTTTGCTACCGACCGTTTTCAACCGGAGGGGAAAGTGATTGTTTATACTTTTATTCCGAATGAAGACATCATTACGCTCAATGCCGATGATGAAAAACAATTGATTTCCCGCGCTAAAATAGTTTCTATCCACGACACGTGGAAGCCGTCTGAAAATTATAGCGAATACCTGACGCGAATCAAGGACAGTCGCGAAAAAGAAGAATCAAAAACAGCAAACGACTTTTTCTTTGTAATTGACGATAACACCGTTTATCATACATACGATAATTTTAAAAGCGAGACCGCACGGCAAGCATTTATGAAATTGACCGAGTTGAAAGAATCCATTCAGCAGTTGGAAACTGAATTAGAACGCTTGCGTTCGGAATATGCTCTTGCCAATGATATGCGGAAAGGCGAACTGAGGCCGGATATCTTGTCGAAAGAAGGACAACTGTACGATTTATCCGTTCAGTCTGATCAAACCGTTCGGGATGTTCGCAATCAGGAAATAAAACAATTAAAACAATTATGATTATGGACATATTGGTTGTGGTGGTTCTTTGCGTTTTAGGAATTATTATGATTTTGGTAGAAATATTCCTGATACCCGGCGTGACCTTTATGGCAATTATAGGCAGCTTGTTTTCTATAGGAGGAATTTATTATGCATTCAGTCATTTAGGAGCGAGGGGTGGAACGGTAGCACTGGTATCGACCGTTTTGCTTATTGCTATTGCTTTTATTTTTCTGATAAAATCCAAAGCGCTGGATTCCATTGCTTTGAAAACAAATATCGATTCTACGGTTACCTCTGGCAATACAATTCAAGTGAAAGAAGGAGAAGAGGGCGTCACGCTTTCTCGTTTGAATCCGATTGGGAAAGTATTAGTCAACCAGATAACAATGGAAGGAAAATCTTTGGGCGATTATATTGATGAAGATACCGAGATCGTAGTTGTCAAAGTAACGCCAACACAATTAATTGTAAAAACTAAATAATTTGTACATTAAAATTTAATTTTATGGGCTCAAGTGTAAGTGTATTTCTTTGGATTGTTCTCGTGATAGCGGCCTTTATTGTGCTGTCTATATTTTTCTATTATGTGCCTTTTGTATTATGGATTACAGCCAAGGCCTCAGGTGTGAATATATCCTTGATTCAACTCTTTCTGATGCGGTTGAGGAAAGTTCCCCCCCCTGTGATTGTGGGCGCCATGATCGAAGCTCACAAGGCTGGTTTGAAAACGATAACCCGTGATCAGTTGGAAGCGCATTATTTGGCCGGCGGTCATGTAGAGCGAGTTGTACATGCTTTGGTATCGGCTGAAAAAGCCAATATTGATTTATCATTTCAGATGGCTACCGCTATTGATTTGGCGGGCCGCGATGTTTTTCAAGCCGTTCAAATGTCTGTAAATCCTAAAGTGATAGATACCCCTCCTATTGCGGCTGTAGCAAAGAATGGTATCCAGCTTTTGGTAAAAGCGCGCATCACGGTTCGTGCCAACATCAAACAATTGGTTGGCGGCGCCGGCGAAGAAACCGTTATTGCGCGGGTAGGCGAAGGGATCATAGCCTCTATCGGCGCTTCGGAAACGCATAAAGAAGTGTTGGAAACGCCCGACAGTATTTCCAAAGTGGTTTTGAAAAAAGGCTTGGATGCAGGTACGGCCTTTGAAATTTTATCTATCGATATTGCAGATATAGATATAGGTAAAAACATCGGGGCCGAATTGCAGATGGATCAAGCTCAGGCTGATAAGAATATAGCTCAAGCAAAAGCCGAAGAACGCCGAGCGATGGCGGTTGCTTCTGAGCAAGAAATGAAAGCCAAAGCGCAGGAAGCACGCGCCAAAGTGATTGAGGCGGAAGCCGAAATACCAAAGGCAATGGCCGAAGCATTCCGCACGGGTAATTTGGGTATTATGGATTATTATAAAATGAAAAATATCCAAGCCGATACGGACATGCGCGAAAACATTGCCAAACCTCAAAAACCGGCTAAATAATGTTGTAAAATAAGATCCCGGCTGGTTTTGACTGGTCGGGATAAAAATATAGATTTATCTATGAGAGTCATTTCAGCAGACCAGCTACCTGTTAATGAGGATGGTTCGATTTTTCATCTTCACTTGCGTCCAGATCAGTTAGCGGACAAAGTAATCATGATGGGCGATCCGGAGCGGACGCCGTTGGTTGCTTTCCATTTCGACAGCGTGGAGTTTGACAGGCAAAGCAGAGAATTCAGAGTAATCACAGGGACATACAAAGGAAAACGGATTACGGTTTTGTCGCATGGAATTGGTTGCGACAACATTGATATTGTGATGACCGAATTGGATGCTTTGGCGAATATTGATCTCGAAACTCGAAAAGTAAAGGACGATTTTCGCCGCTTAACCTTAGTTCGGATTGGGACTTCCGGCGGATTGCAACCGTTTTGTCCCATCGGCTCGTATGTCGTTTCGGAAATTTCTATGGGAATGGACGGATTGATTTTCTTTTACGAAGGAGGCGAAAGCATCGCCAACGAAGAATTATCCCGTCAGTTTGCGGAACACACTCAATGGAACGGCTTATTGGCGAAGCCTTATTTTGTTCCTTCCGATCGGGAATTGGTAGAGCGTATCGGTTACGATATGGCGAAAGGCATCACCATTTCTGCGAGCGGATTTTATGGCCCGCAAGGGCGGCATGTCCGATTGGGATTGAGCTGTCCGAATGTGAATCAACAGATCGAATCGTTTGATTACAAAGGATTGAAAATAACAAATTACGAAATGGAAAGTGCGGCTTTGGCGGGATTGGCCAGTCTGATGGGGCACCGGGCATTGACCATCTGCGTGATTATTGCAGGACGTTATTCGGGCCAAATGAATACCGACTACAAGGGATCGTTTGACGATTTGATCCAAAAAGTGTTGGATCGAATCTAAGAATCGGAACACATTGAACAAATAGAAATATAATTAACTATGACGCATTTTTCATTCAACGGTTTGGTAGAAAGCAGCGACTGGTTGCTTTTTCGTTCCATTATTTGCATTGCAGCCGGAGTGTTGATGATTATTTTTCCCGACACATTTCTTAAGACGGCTGTCGTCGCCATTGGCATTTTACTTGCTTTGTATGGCGTAATGGCCTTTCTCAATTCCTATAAAAAAACGGATAAAGACGCAACTACGCACGCAATCCTTGTCAGCGGAATCGTCTCTTTAGTTCTGGGAGTTGTTTTGATATTGTCGCCGGCTTTTTTTATGCAGGCATTTATTGCCACTTTAGGCGTTTTGCTTATTGGATTAGCTGTTTTACAGCTATTTGAAATTAACCTTTTGCGCCAGCATGCCCCCAAGACTTCTGCTTTTAACTATTTAAGCCCTCTGTTGTTGATGGCTTGCGGTTTGATGGTTGTTGTCAATCCTCAGCGCATTGCCAATGTAATCCTCATCGTTTGCGCTACCGGAATTATTTATTCGGGACTTTCCGATTTCATTTATGTTCTCCGGATCAAAAAAGCGTCAAAGACATTTACAGAAAGAGAGGCCATTGAAGAAGCGCAAATAGTAGACGAAGAATATGAATAACGACACGATTTGCGCCATCGCCACGCCGCCGGGGCAAGGCGCCATCGCCACGATCCGCATATCGGGCGGCGAGGCTTTGCCGGTTTGCGATCAAGTGCTGATTACAAAAGAAAATCGATTGCCTTCGCTGCAAAAATCCCAAACCGTATCTTTTGGAAGGATTACGGATAGGGGAAAAACTATATTGGACGAAGTATTGACGATTGTTTTTCGCGCTCCGCATTCCTATACGGGCGAAGATGTTGTGGAAATATCCTGTCATGGTTCGACCTATATTCAGCAGGAGATACTGAAACTTTTAATAGAAAACGGTTGCCGTCTGGCTCGCCCGGGTGAATTTACTCAACGAGCTTTTTTGAACGGGAAAATGGATTTATCGCAAGCCGAAGCGGTCGCCGATGTCATAGCTTCGTCTTCGGAAGCCTCTCATCGCTTGGCGATGAATCAGATGCGGGGAGGATTCAGCAAGGAATTAGAATATCTCCGGTCGCAATTGTTGCACTTTGTTTCTCTGATTGAACTGGAATTGGACTTTGGCGAAGAAGAGGTTGAATTTGCCGATCGCAGTCAACTGATTCATTTGGCCGACAACCTCCAACGGATGATTGCTCGGCTGGCACATTCGTTCAGCGTGGGAAATGTTTTGAAAAACGGCGTTCCGGTCGTTATCGTCGGCGAAACGAATGCCGGTAAATCGACCTTGCTCAATTTGCTGCTGAACGAAGAAAAAGCCATTGTTTCTGAAATTCACGGCACGACTCGCGATGCGATTGAAGACGTTGTCAACATTCAAGGAGTAACGTTCCGCTTCATTGATACGGCAGGCATTCGAAGCACGAACGATGAAGTAGAAAAAATAGGAATTAACCGAACTTTCCGAAAAATTGATCAAGCGTCCATCATTATCTGGATGATCGACACCACCCATTTTAATACAGAGATCGAGTATATTGCCGACAAAATTGTTCCAAGAACCAAAAATAAAAAATTGATTATTGTTTTCAACAAAATCGATAAAATCAGCCAAGAAGAACAACAGATACTGGAAGATGAATTTTTACCGCAAGTTCCGGCAGAACGCATCTATCTGTCCGCTAAATACAAAAAAAATACCGAACGGTTGGAAAAGGCTTTGCTGAAAGCCGCCAACTTGCCCGAATTGACTGCCGATGATTTGATTGTCTCCAACTTACGCCATTACGAAGCCTTAACCAAATCCCTCTATTCGATCGAACGGGTAATAGACGGCTTGAAAACCAATCTCTCCGGCGATTTCATCGCACAAGACATTCGCGAATGTATGCACTATCTGGGAGAAATTACCGGCGAAATTACGACCGATGAGGTGCTGGAAAATATTTTTGGAAAGTTTTGCATCGGAAAATAAACCACGAAAACAACAATAAATCATATGCAAATAAATCACTAAATATCATCGAATTAAATAAATTTTGCTGATATTTTTTTATCGTTATCTATTGTTTTATATTGATATTTTGCTTATTTTTGTACCACGATAGTAGAAGTGTAAAAAATTAAATCCAATGTTATGTAGTAATTTTACAAAAGTTGACAAATACGCGCAAAGATTGACAAGAAATAAATACAAACGATACCGATATTAAGGTAAAAAATGGCAGAAAAAATACAATTTGAATTTGCGTGTAAAACCTGCGGAAAACTTTTACCGCATACACAAGCACTACAAAATATTGTAGCCCGAATTGTGCAAAGCGAGGATATAAAATCGCAAACCGAAAAGAACGCTTACGCTTGGAAAGCGAAGAAATCCAAGAGCATAACCGTCAAAACCTGCCTTTGTAAGAAAATTTATCACTCGCCGATGCTGCCGCTTTACTTAGCGTTTCACGCCCTATGCTATACAAATTACTTGAAGATAGAAAGATAGAATTACTACGCATTAGCAAACGCACCATAAGAGTAAAAAAGTCCGATTTATTAAATTTATACCAAAACACACCCGAAAAACTAACCCTAATTAACACCTCCATTCCACAAATCAACAAAGTACAAGAAGAATATATCACGGTAGCCGAAGCCCTTAAACAATTCAAAATCTCAATGACTTGGTTTTACCGCAAAACCAAAGAGAAAGAAATTACCCCTATCATAATAAAAGGCACAGCACACTATTCCTTAAAACCACTACAAAAACTATTTGCCAAAAAGCAATATGCCGATATTGCCGAATGGTACACCGTTTCCGAAATAGTCGAAAAATTTGGAGTTTCAAGGCAATATGTTTACGAATACACAAGCGACCACAAAATGC